>Ga0114967_10000018_pt1 | contig 132685 bp, 136 predicted proteins | sample M_130628_MF_Meta_FD_92639 | JGI IMG/M metagenome (GOLD analysis project Ga0114967, IMG submission 92639) | Freshwater microbial communities from Lake Montjoie, Canada to study carbon cycling - M_130628_MF_MetaG | ecosystem: Environmental > Aquatic > Freshwater > Lake | place: Lake Montjoie... | reverse complement strand
TGCTGGAGCAGGTGCTGGAGCAGGTGCTGGAGCAGGTGCTGCAAGGAGAGTTCCAGGTTTATCTCAACAACCTAGAAAAAATAATCAACATACCCTCCCTAACATCCCTCAGGCTGTTGCCGCGCATAATATTTTAATTCAAAATTGGAAACCTAATCTTAAAAACGCTACTATTCCTAATACAGACCGCTTTGGTCGTAATCTAAAAACAGATTATAATCGATGGGATGTATGCAAAGATTTTTTACGTTCTACACTAACACTTATACACTCTGAAAGTGATAGTAATCCTTTTTTTTTATCAATCATGAATCTTTTATTCGGGACTGATGGAAAAGAACCTTGTAGAGGTTTACAAACTGGACTTGATAGTATTGAAGATAAAATTAGAAATGAAATGAATATAACTTCAAGTGTTCTTAAAATACCAATTAATTACTTAAAAAAACCAGATGGCTCTGATTATGCTGGAGGAAAACATCAATTGCCACCTAACATAAGTGAATATATGTATGATTCAGGCGAAACATTTTTAGCAGTTAATCCAAATTTGAGAGATTATGGCCCCGCTTCTAATTGGACAGATCCTGCTCCTAGAAATAGAGTACCTCCAGGAAATCCAACATTTCCTACGGTTGGTATACCTTTAATTATTGAAGATGCAGTATTTGAACGTTTTATAAATCCTGGCATTTTTACTAATGTTAGACTTATTATAACAGAAGATCATTCTTGTATTGTACTTTTTGATATATTCTTCAAGAAAGTATATAAATATGGTGTACATATTGATAATTATTATAAATCAAGATCATTAAGTGAATTTGGCATACAAACTAGCGATAATAAGAATTATGAAGATGCAAGCATATTTTTTGATCCTGAGATAACACAGAGAAGTGGCAATCCTGCTAAAAATCTTTTTTTCAATGAAAACAAGAGTACAAGAGATCCTTTTCTATCAGATGCTAAAGCAAAAGGTCTTGCTTATATTTGCGTAAAAGAATGTTTAGGAGATGGCTTTTTTTCTTTTTTAGGAGCACAATTCAATAAGCACGGATATTTTCTAGAACTTGAACTTAATGCTGCTCAGATGGTTGATGATGCCATAACTAATGCTATTATTGAACGTAATATAGCTACAAAAGAAGCTACTGATCTTCCTCATACAAATATGATTGGCCTCACCTCTGATAATATGTTAGGAGCAGGATTTAATATGTTTGGTATTAATAACTTACAAAGAGTATGGTCTGATAAGCATGAAATACACTATACAAATGGTACTACTAAAATAGTAGGTCAAGATACTGCTGAAGGTGTTGCTTATATTTTTAGTAATGATCCTATTGATAATGCTAGAGAAGCTAAACTTCGTACACTTAATGATATTATACAGTCAAATTATCATATAAAACGTAGATTATGGAAATGGTTAAATAATGAAAATAAACGCTTTCTAGGCCAACCACTAACAATAAATACCTATATTTTCTTTAGTGATGTAATTCTATATATTGATCGGATAAATGATGTTTTACGATATGCATATAATATAGCAATTGATCAATCTATTGTGGCTAGATCGAAAGCTGCTGCTGCTGGCAGACTTGCTGCTGGCTCTGGTTCTGCTATGAATGAACGTGAAAATATAGGTCCTGCTGCTGCTGGTGCTTCATCCTCATCCTCATCCTCATCCTCATCCTCATCCTCATCATCATCCTCATCATCATCTTCGTCATTGTCTTTTATTCCTCCAGATGATCCTACTATAGCATATAGTAGAGAATTTATTACAGAAGCAAATAGATTACGTGATATATCATCACAATCTATACCGATAGTAGACCATTTAGTTAATTTTAATATATCTATAAAACAATTTGAAGTAACTTATAATCGTTTTAAGGTACTAGATTTTATCTTGCGTTTTACTGATAACAATAATACTATAATGATTCGTACAATGGGAAATCCATTCATTCTTGTCCCGTATGTTGCACCATTACAAATTGATAGAGGTTTACCTAATTCCCCTGTACCTCCTCCTAAAATACCTCATAATACTCCTCGTTATCCTATTGTGCAAAATGGTCCTAATGGTACAAGAAAGCGTGCAAGAAATAATGATTTATCATCTTCTAAAGCAGCTTCAGAGAGAGCAAGCAAATTATCAATGCTGCCAGGGAGACTAGGAGCAGGCGCTGGAGCAGGGGAAGCAGCAGCTGCAGAAGATGAAGAATCACAAGATGAAAACCGTATAATTCAAACAGTATCTACAAAATATCTATTACTAGGACATTTACAAAAATTGCAATCTAGTGGAATAAAAGATATAACTTTAGGAATTGCTGGAAGGCCCGTGTTTGGTGCACCAAAAATAAGTTCTGCCGCTGCTAGAAGAAGAAATATTACAAGACGTGTAGCAGCAGAGCAACGTGCGGCTGCGGCTGCTGCTGCAGAGCAACGTGCGGCTGCTGCAGCTGCTGCGGCTGCTACTGCCCCCTCATCCTCATCATCTTCATCATCTTCATCATCTTCATCATCTTCATCATCTTCCGCAGCTGCTGCTCCTACTATTGCTGCTATTGCTGCTGGTGATGCTGGTTCTGCTGTTGCTGCTAATGAGGATATTGTTATAACTAGCGGGTTCGGTGAAAATGCTAAAAATGGTGCTGTTGAAGCTGAAGTTGAAGCTCAAGCTCAAGCTGAAGCTGAAGTTGAAGCTGAAGTTGAAACTGAAGCTCCTGCCAAACGAGCAAAAAGGGGAGGTGGAAGAGGACCAAAAATAATGGATTTTATATACAAGAATGGAAACAAAGGAGAAATACTAGAAACTAAATGGTATAATTCACAATTAGAATACGATCAAGAAATAAATCCTACTGATACGCTACTAAGTATTATAAGTAATATTGTAGATGCGAATGTAGTTGGAGATCCATCACAAAGTGATAAAAATGATTTTGTAGATAGTATATATACTGTATATTATAATATTGTGAATATATGTGGTATTGTTTGCTATGATGATAGTATAATTAAGAATTTTATTATGAATTATTATAATTTAATAAATGATGTACTTATTGTAGAGAAATACCTTAATGAGATTAGAAAGTTTAATGGCAAAAAGGATTTATTTACTGTTTTAAAACCTAGTGAATATAGAAGTTTAGTAGGTCCAAATCCTTATTTTAATACTGCTGTTTTTGCTGGTGCTGCTGGTGCTGCTGCTGCTAGTGGTGCTGCTGCTGCTAGTGGTGCTGCTGCTTCTTCATCCTCATCATCATCCTCATCATCCTCATCATCATCTTCATCTTCTGCATCTCCACCTCGTTCCCCTCGTCCTGCCCAAGGTCTTTTTTCACCTCCTTCTACTGTTGAACGTGGTAGTGTTGGTAGAGCTGGTAGACGTCCTAAAAATGTGAGTGTTAAAAAATCGATTGGAAAAAAACTAGTATTTTCTCCTAATGGATCTGGTTCAGGTTCTGGTTCTGGTTCCGAGGGTTCAAAACCGACTGGATTTGGAATATATTCTGCTAAACCTGCTCCAGCTGCTGCTAAACCTGCTCCAGCTGCTGCTAAACCTGCTCCAGCTGCTGCTAAACCTGCTCCAGCTCCTTACAAATCTAATCCAGCAGGATATCTTTCTAATGGTTCACAACAAGCAGTTTCACAAGCACAAGGACTTTCACAAGTTGGAACATTATCTCAAACTAGAGTAAATTTAGAAGAATTTGAAGCATAAAATACCTAAACTAAAATCTGATCCAAAAGTGAAGAAGCAGAATACTCTTTCATTGATGATCCCACAGATAAGTGGGTCTCTCGCCCTATTGTCATTGCCGACACCGTGAACGGTACTTCATCCGGTGTCGGCGCAAAATAATGAAACGACTCGACAGACTCTAGGTTCGTCTCAGATGCCAGCAACGACGAAAAGACCACATCGATGCGCTCGTGAAATCGATCACGAATTCCATACAGATCTGTTGCGGTGATTCCGTAGACAAACAGCCAATTCAGCATCTTGACAGCCTTCGACTTCATACAGAGCGCAGCAATGGCATTCTCATCACTGTTCGACGTAAACGGCAGAATCAACGGAACAAACACATTTTGCGGTAAATTCAGGCCGCGTTCCTTAGGATTCTGGACGACAGCAGGAATACAGTAAATGATTGTTTCTTTATTACACGCTGCACGAAACACTGGATATGTCTTCTCAAGAAGCGACATCGTAAAGGTTTTTCCCGCGTGTTTTTCAATGTGTTTTGACGTGGTTGCAATGGTTCGAGATACCACCCGCTGCTTCTTATTATCGGCTTCTCGGTCGGCAGGACGAAAGAAGAGAATGATAAAGGCCGCGATATAGTACATAAAACACGCAAATTCCTGGAGCCACGTCAACTACTTGGCGTAATCGAAGGCTCAGGGAAGGTATGGCTCGGATTTGCCAAGTGCAGCGAATTAATCCGCGGTAGAACACCGATCAGCGCAGTTCCATCACCAATTCCGTGGTGCCCCAGCATTCGAATGGCTTTTACTGTGGATCCAGAGCCTTCGATCTCAATGTGGCACGAGGCCTTTGTCCAGGGATTACAGCCGAGTTGTACAGTGTCAGATTCAGATGCAAAGCGAACCGCCAGCCTCGTATTGTCCTGGTACTTGAGTACAGACGGATTCTCGACTACACCAAAGAATGGTCTGTATGACGCAAAACAATCATAGATACGGGAAATAGCCTGTTCTCTTGACTCGAACTCAATCGGCTCTCGAAATCCAATGCGACCGATGATATCGTGGCTCGGTAGATTCGTCCAGAACTTGTCCAGAATCGCTTTCGGTACACCCTTCTCAATCATATGTTGATGATTGCCGCGCGCCACGTAGAAACACGTCTGCTCATAGGCTGCATCCTTATTCTGCAGCACAGGAAAGTAGGCATCAGGAACGGTACTCTCAAAGCGCTGGCCATCTGCAAATTGCGTTATAAAGTTATTGACTTCTTGATGAAATCTCAAGACTTTGTAGCCCCACGGTGTCCAGGCTGACCACCCTACGAAGCTACGAAGTTTTCCAACAAATTCAGCCTCGCTGCAATCTACGATCTGAATGGGTAGCTTGGGTGCAAGGCGCTTTAGAGTCTGAAGTAGGCGCGGCATTGACATATTCCACGTAGAATCCTCAGACTTGGCACACACTTGCTGAATCTGAAGAGCCTGTAAATCTGATGTCTGCTGTGAAACAACTGTATCTACAATGCATCTCGCAACAAGATCTACAGGAATCGTCGATAGATACATCGTAGACGGTAATCTAACGTAGAGGAGTCGTCCTCTCAAAATCAGGGACAGAATTCCAAGATGTGCCATCGCGCCCGGTGTGGGATGAGCATCAAGCCATCCGCAGGGTGCACCGACGCAACTCAGACGTACCAGTGAAATCTGGAGTTTATCCTGGTATTCAGCGGCGACGTGCTCACCGAGGTATTTCGTATACGTGTAGTCGGTTGTAAAGAGTGATTGAGGCAAGTCCGCAGGTAGAAGAGTCGCCTTGCCAACGGTCGTTTTAGGATGCACATAGCAGGTCGAAATCAGAACGAGTTTCGAACAGGACCACTGAATCGCAGCCTCGCAGATATTCTTGACACCGAGTACATTGTCTGCATACAGATTTGCGTAGGTATCGAGAGTTTTTACATTGGCTGCGCAGTGCACAATCAGATCGGGTCTAGAATCGGCTGGCCATTGTATTCCAGCTAGATGATCCAGATCACCTTCTTGAATCTGGACTTTTGCCAGCGCTTCAGCAAACCCCGAAAAGAGTGAGTCGGCAACAATCTCGGAGGCCCAGCGATCGTGAACAGAATGGCCTTTCTTAGCTCGCAGCAAGCAAACAACAGTGTCTTCTTCTAAGTCGAGACGTTCAAGCATATGACGTAAAACAAATCGCCCGACGAATCCCGTACAGCCTGTTAGTAATATCTTCATCGCAGCAAATTCTTTGCTGTTAGGGATTATTTAGAAAGAGGAAATGATAGCGCATCGTTAGGATGGCTGAGTCAACGCCACAATTGCCTGCGGCAAGTTTATTTGATGCACGAACAAAAAAAGACCAGGCCCGGCTGAAGGCGTACAATCATATTCTTGAACAGGTCCTGCACAAGATTGCATTCTCGGCAACTCAGCCGAGTGAACCGACCTTTATTTACTATACGATTCCGCCGTTTGTACTCGGTCTGCCTCATATTGACCTACAGGATTGTGTGGTCTATATAGTCTTTCAGCTGCGAAGCCAGGGCTACGATGTTCGGTATACCTATCCGAATTTGCTGTGGATCTCGTGGGCTCATCACGAACGCCAGTATTTGCAGGAGAAGAATCCGGTAGTGCAGGCGATGATTCCGAAAATGGCGGGGCCGGAGAAACGGAAAGGCGCATCTCAGGTGACGATGAAGACTGCACTGCAGACGTCAGGGCCTGCATTGCGTGCGACAGATTACACGCCGCCAACGGCCTTCATAGAAGTGCTGGAGAGGCCGAGTCCGTATGCGAATCAGGGACAGCGGCAGAAAAACTCGGTGACGTTTTCGGAGGCGAAACCGACATCGAATGTTTTGGACGACTTATGGAAATTCTAACTTGGCCTGCTACCAAGATTAGAATTAGTAAAATTCTAACTTGGCAAAAGACCAAGATTATCTGCACCATACCATTCCCATATCAAGTCTTATGACACTATTCATTAAATGTAGTTTAACAGTATCTATACTATAAAAGTCTTCTGATTTGGGTCTAAAAGTATAAGCATCGCCATTTTGTAAATAAAACTCTGTAAATCCGATTGTTAACAAATAATCAAGACATTTAAATGTTATGGCATTAACTTCTGAAGCCCATTCAAAACAAAGAAGATTCACTTTTTGAGTTAATGAGCTAATACATTCATATTCTCCTGCTTCAACGTCAATTTTGATAAGATCCGGAATGCCAAATTCAGCAATAAGTGCATCAAGTGTAATAGTCTTACAAATTATCGGAAAATGGGGGTGATTATGAAATCTGGATTCAGGGTCCAAAAACCAGTCTTCATTGACTGTTGATAATGTGTCAGCATCACCTTGATAGAATGTAATATCCTTACCGTCATTATTACACGCTGCAAAATTAATGCAGACTATATTACTATTTTTTACATTGTTTACTAATTTCATAAATGTAATGGGTGAAGCTTCAACCGCAATAATTTTATCAGTCGCGTGAATATTTGCTTCTGCCCAAAGACCTACATTAGCACCAATATCAAAAAACATCTAAAATAGATATTTTTTAATGTTTAGACCAACGCTCATTTTGCAACAATAAAGACTATGACAAGTACAATAGCAATAATAATAAACAGAGTAAAAACAATAAAGATTCTTTTTTGAATAAAGTTATCTTCTTCAACTTCAACTACTTCAGTGGTTTGAGGAACCCGAATTACCATAATAGGCCGGCGGCAGATTGGACACAGATTACGTGCTCGAACCCACTCTGTCCAGCACTTGGGATGTACTGTAAAACGACATCCACAAAGATGAAGCGTTAGCGGATTCATAACACTTTCACCTTGTGCATTCAGCCCAGATTCCAAGCAAACTATACATTCTGGATCTATATCAATCGTTAAGGTTGTCAAAGAATTTGACGAGCTTGACGCCTTCATCTTTCTAGATACCGGGTCCAGATTTAGACCAACCGTTTGCAAAAATTGACCTTACTTACCTGGTTTGCAGGTGCACAGCAAAATGCAGCAGATTGACCCTGAATCAGATTCAGATGATTCTTTCGACATTGCGGCAATTGAGGCGCAGATTGAGCGATCTCTTAATTTGAATCTTGAGACTAAATACACAGAAGCGATCAAGCAGTTTCGCGAGCTTTCAAAGAAGCGATCAGAGTTGAAGAAGAATAAGACTACAGATCCGGTAGTTGCAAGAGCAAAGCGTGATGTAAAACAGCAGCGAAAGGCTGCGCAGGAGAGCTTTATTCAGTTAGCTAAGGAGTATGAAAAGGATGCGGACGAGTTTATTACGTGGACGATAAACAAGAATCCTTCCCTGACATTTATTAACTCGTGGAGCAATCTGAAGAAGAAGAAGTTAGCTCTGTTCGTTTGCTGCTTAATGACGTGTGCTGCAACTTTCAATGAAGCAACAGTCTTTGCTAACATTGGAGGAAAGGCAACTAAGAGTCTACTTCAGAGACTTCATAGTTTGATTGAGCCTTGGTATATGTCTTATACATCTGAGGCTCCTAAGAATACAGATGAAACAGTTGAGGCTCCTAAGAATACAATTGAGACAGCTATCCTTGTAGAAGTCAGCAAAAAGCTGCCTTCGCTAAAGGAGGCGATGGAGGCTGTAGATCAGGCTTCACTAAAGTTGTCGATTGCAAAGCAAATGCTGCGAGAGGTAATCAAGCATCAGGATGATGAACTACAGATGGCAAAGGCAATGATGAAATCATTAGACTGAATGCCGCAATTAGCACGTAAAAATGAAACCACTTCTATTATTTTTGCTATCATAGTAATGAGCCGAGTTCTCTTCTTTGACACGGAAACCACTGGCCTGCCCAAGATGCGAACCGTCAGTGCTCTAAGCAAGCCTGACAACTGGCCCGATCTGGTGTCCATCTCGTGGTCAGTCTACGATGACAAGGAACTCGTAGAGAAGCAGACCTATATCATCAAGCCGACTGACTGGGTAATCCCTGACGAGAGCATCAAGTTCCACGGCATAACAGAGCAGATGGCGAATAAGACTGGATCTGATCTGACCGTCGTTATGACGATGTTCAAAAAATCGCTTGAAGGGTGCAACCTTGTCATAGCCCATAATATGGAATTTGACAGGAATGTGGTATTCAATGCATTCAAGTGGCGTATGAATCTTGATCCGACAACCTTCTGGTCATACGGCGCTGAGCTCTGCACAATGCAGAAGGCGAAGGCTGAACTTAAGAAACCTGGAAAGGGATTTCATCCGAGTGATCCGTACAAGTTCATTGGCCTTGATGAGCTCTATACTGATACATTTCAGAAGCCGCCACCGCCGGCAGCTCACACGGCAGACCGAGATGTCGATGTGCTACAGCAGATTTGGTGGTCCCGCTGGTCTTAGTTCCTTACAATATTTAATAACCTCATTTTTGCTTACGAAGAGCTGATAGCTACCGTAGGCAAGCGGATTCAGTATGACAAGGGGCGTATGATGCCAGAATCCATTTGGCCAGGCGTATGCGAGGCCGCAGCCGAGGGCGATAGAACGGAGGTTATATGTTGTATACTGTTGGAACACTTGTGTTATGTGGGGTGCGACATAGGTAGGTAAGGACATTTTTCTTTACTCATATCATATATAATCTACAGACTTCGTCTTAGTAGCTGCTTACCGACTTCGTCTTAGTAGCTGCGCTTACCATCTGCGACCACAATGCGAGCTGTGCCCACCGGAACAGTAGTCCTCTTCCTTGAATCCCTCCTCTTTTTTACAGCAGAACGGGTCGTGATGGTCCTTGGCTGTCGGTAGACGTTGACCGGTTGTAGGATCATAGTAAGGACAGCAGTATTTCTTGCCGCATTGCCAGCACCATGTGCGACCACACCCCGCACCCAAAACGAATTTGCCGGTTGTTTCTAGACCACAGGCAAATACGTAATCACAGGCGGCATCTTTGAGACACCATCGTTGGCACCAGGGGCACTGTTTGGCATCGTTTGACATTTCTACTATGAATCAATAAGTCTTTACGATTCCAATCACGCAACCAATGATCATACCAAATGACCATCCAAAGACAGATCCAGCAATGAATCCACGCCACCAGCTGTCTTCATCATCTTCAATTGTGAGTCTTCGCAGCGCAAATGCATAAGGATTGAATAACGCCGTCATCTACTGTATGTGCGCTGCAGTGCTTTAGATAAAAAAGACTTAGTTTCTGTGCTTGCGGGTTTTTTTTGTTGATGATTTTCTACTGGATCGTGTCTTCTTTCGGCTACCGCCAACAGCAAATGAATTAAATCCAGTAAATTTTCCTTTGTGAAAATTAATAAAATCAAGAATTTCATTAGCAGCTTTTAAATTATTTTGAATTATTTCAGACACAGCTGTATTAATAACTATTCTATTATCTTTCCACACTATTTTTTCTTTATCTGGTCTTGTTCGAGGTGCAGGCGAATTCCAATCATAAACATATTTTTTTATTCTAGCAAGTGCTGCTACTTCTGCTGCATTTACTTCAGCCTTTGATTTATTATTATATTTGTCTAAAGTACTTTTTAACGTAGTCATATCTGCAGTTTTTTCTATAGTTTTCTTTATTCTACCTAACTCAGTATCGATATCTTTTTTTGATTTTTGTTTCCAAGTTTTTTCTGCATCAGGATTAACTGTAATAACGCTTTGCTGAGGGGCAGGAGCAGGCGCAGGAGCAGGCGCAGGAGCAGCAGCACTAGGAGCAGCAGCACTAGGAGCAGCAGCACTAGGAGCAGCAGCACTAGGAGCAGCAGCACGCGAAAAAAAACTAAATCCACTTGGTTTGCTAGGAGGAAGAACTAACCACCATTTTTCTATTTTATTTATTATAGGATCATTATGATTAACTAACCATTTTTCAATAACAGTATTATAGCTTTCTATTTTTTTATTGGTAGCTTTATAGATATTTTGCTCTAACTTAAAATCTTTAATACTATCATTTATAGATTCAGCTATTTTAGAACCTGCATGATTTTTATATTTACCATATACACCTTTCAACTTATCATAATTGACATTATATTTATCTTTAGGATCTATTTTTTTATTTTTACAATATTCTTCTAATAAGAGTATGTCATTTTTATTATTATTTTCATATGCTATGGAAATATAATCAGCAATATCTTTAGCAGCATGTGCTGCTGCTAAGTATGTCAATACATCTGGTATGTGGAGCCTACCCAATATTGTAAATGTTAAATTAATAACATCAGGATATAGCTCGATACATTTATCAATAAACTTATTTATACTGTTTAATATTATAGTATTAAATTTAAACATATATTCTTTTTTCCAATATGTAGCACTTTCATCATATTTTATTCCAAAATTAAATACTGGGGTTTTATCTATATTGCAGGTGTTTGATAAGTGATCTTTTATTTCTTGAGTCATATCATTAGTTTGCTCTATAAATCTAGTTAGTTCCTCATATTTTTTATCATATCTTAACTTTGCATTGTTATATTTAGTTTCTTCTAGACTAATCGCGTCATTAACTTTCGTTTCCATAGTAGTTATTCTATTTGCATCTGTTGCTTTATTTATATCATTTACAATTGTATCAACACGTTCCGTAAAATCTTTAGCTGTTTTACTAGGCTCTTCATACGTATAGGCTACAGGAGCAGGAGCAGCAGGAGCAGCAGGAGCAGCAGGAGCAGCAGCAGGAGCAGCAGCAGGAGCAGCAGCAGGAGCAGCAGCCTCATCCTTCTTTTCAGGATTCATAATTTCCTTGAAGCCATTAAATGCATTTTCATCTATTTGCTTTTTCCCCTCAAACTCATACTCGAACTTAACAAGACCCCTATTATCAAGTAGTTTCTTATCAAATTTTTTCAAGAGGTCGTCGACAATCGCAGTCTTTTTTATATCCTTCTTGATATCATCCTTAAAAAATAATTCATTACTATAGATATCTGTAATTGTTTTACCTATAGCAAGTTTAGTCTCATCCAGCTTTACTTTCTCAGATAAGTCTGATTTATTGATAGCGTCAATTAGTCTTACAACCGTTATGTAGTAGACAAGAAAGAGTACTTCGTTTGATTCAAAAAATGCCTGATCTCCTAATTTCTTTCTGATTTGCAACAGATCATTGTAGATTGTGTGTACAGTACAGAAAAAATGGATTAAATTATGATTAAGATTGCTTATAATGAGTGAATCTTTAATTCTTTTAATAATCTGTTTTATTTCTCTGTACATTAGCTGCGAAAACTCAGATTTAGTTAATCCTTCAGTATCAACATTTCTTGTTGCTGGCCCTGCTGAATTCGCAATCGGCATTGTATCAAATTCTGCTAAATATTCGTATGCCATCCTAACTACTAGTGCTTGATAAAATTGAACCGCGCAACTACGTGCTAGACCCTACAGCAATGGATACTTTGTCTAAGGGCACTGTCATCGCAGACGGTTCGACAGCAAAGATCATTGTAGACGGCAATGATTCCAACTACGTCTACAAGATCTACAAGAAGCCGAATTATGATGAACCAAATTTCCACTACGAGATCTACAGCCATCTTGACAATAAGATGTCAGATCTCGGGGTTGCGGTCCCGTCCTTTTACGTCAACAGTGGACTCTACCGAATGCAGCGTATCGACACGTCGAAGCCCTTGTATGATGAGGATGTGTGGGCCTCTCTTACTCCAAATCTCCAGAAGGAGTACCTCTGGCGTGCGCGAATCTTTCTCAAGTCGCTCGCCGGGTACGGCCTCTTTCTGAAGAACGTCGAGGCCTACATTCAGGATGATGATACGATTATGTTTATTGATTTCGGGGATGTATATCGTGCTGAGCCGTCTACGATCTTCAGGATTGAGTCATCTCAGGTTCTTCCTCTGTCGGTAACGAAGGACTGGACTGGTTGACACCACTCGTCTTGTAATGCAACAACTCAAACAACTTCTTGGCCTTGGCTTGGCCCACTTTCGTTTTTCCATTCGGAATCGCTGCAATTTTTTCTACAGAAGCAGCCATAACACCTTCTAACGACCCACCACACCCTTCCAGGATTACCTTTGCAGTCGCCGGTGAAATGCCCTTGCAGCTACTCAGTACAGTTGATGCAAAGACAACCGGGTCATCGCGTTGCTCGCCTTTCGTATGAGTGTGCTTAATTGTGGTTATGTAGTCGGTCTTTTTGCCGTCGCGGAATTCAGTGTAGTCGCTAAGCCACATTGAGGCGAGGACTTGTAAAAGATCAGCCGTTTCTTGCTTGTTGCGTGTCTGCAGAATGGGAATGCGGTGCACAAAAGGCAGTCGTAGAAACCACTTCCAAAGGACGGTTTTTGTGAAGGACTTTGCGTTATCCAGATTTCCCTCAATGATATAGGCGATGTGCGCCTTGTGCTCCTCGGCGAAGGCTTGGAGTCTCGTCCGCTGTTCTCTGTAGCGGCCGTCCTTCATAGATGCCTCTAGATCGAAGATGGTCTTGCGTTCAATGATGATAGCACCAGGTGCAACGAGTTCGCCGCTAATTCCAATCCAGAAGTCGCCGACAGGTAGAGTCTGTACTTTCCAGGTAGGTAGCAGAGCAGGAAAGTCCTGTTCTCTGTTATCTACGATGTTCGTGTAGCTGTTCATTTTCGTAGTTGGTCTTACTTCTTTCCTCTTAGACCCTTCAGCCGCGGACGATCACAAGCATCTTGTCATTGTTCCAACCTGGCGAGAAGCGGTCTGCGTGCTCGCACATAATAAAGGTCTTGAAGGAGATGAGCGACTTCATTTCCTCGAGGGCGTCAAGAAACGGCTGCTCCGTACGATCGCGGAAGATGTCCTCGATGATGAGAAGACCTCCCTGCTTGAGCTTGCTCAAGCCAGTCCGAATCATTAGGCACTGATCAGCAGGGTCGTGGCTTGCGTCGTCGATGATAACATCAAAGAGTTCACCATCCTGAATGTGCTTCAGGAAGCAGGCTTCCAGGGTATCGGGCTTGCTGGCGTCGCAGTAGTCGAGGAATACACCAGGCAGATTGAGCGTCTTGATGTGCTCGAGATTTGGCTGATCCCAGTCGAATCCGAAGAGTCGGGCTCGTGAAAAGAAGAAACGCCAGGCGATGAGCGATGCGCCGCGATATACACCAAATTCGGCGAACTTGATGGGCTTGTTGCGTAGCGGCTCTAAGAAGAGAGAGTAGGGGGCTGTATAAGGGTGTCGGTGTCCGCCAATACAGTAGGGAGACTTGTCAGTTCCCCATTTAGCACAAAGATCACAGAGATCAGATCGGCAGTTTGTGCTGTCGATTACGATCGTATTCATCTGCTTTTCTTTTTGTTTGTGGTTTAGGTCTATCTGCGTCTCGTTGAGATCTTTCTGATCTTTCTGTATTTGGAAGTCTTGGCCTTTCTGTTATTTTTCTTGTGAGTCTTATTAACGCGCTTTTTATGAGTAAAACGCTTTTGCTTGCGACGACCACCGCTTGTTATACTTGATTCATGTAAACAATCTCCACCTGTAGGATTACTGCAGTAATTAAATCCTTTTTTATTACCATTTTCATTGGCAAAATGATATTGTAAATAAGGGTTAGAACCAGTTTGTATAGATTTAGGCCGTTCAGGATGCTGCTCTTGTGACTTTCCATCTTTTGTAAAAATAATAGTTAAGAATGGATCGTCTTCATTGTGTGGCCTTGACCAATGCTCACTAATTACAGGCGTCCATTTCTTTCCTTCATTGGTTTTAAGAGTATCTTTTGCTTCTTCAAGAATGTTATTTAAATCAATATCTTTATGTTCTTTTCTAACATATATATATTCTTCACCTTTTTGAAAGTAAAAATCTTCATTTGTTAATGATGTTAAACCTTTTTTTTCTAAATACTCTTTCACTTCTGGTTTATTTAGCCAGTCAGTTATAGGCATAGCTATTGACCATTTACCTGGTTGATTTGCAGCATTAGCATTAGCAGCAGCAGCAGGAGCAGGCGCAGGAGGTGCAGGAGCAGCAGCAACAGAAGCAGGCGCAGGGGCAGCAGCAGCCTCAGGGGCAGCAGCAGCCTCAGGAGCAGCAGCAGGAGCCGCAGCAGCAGCCGCAGCAGTAGCAGCCGCAGCAGTAGCACCAGCCTGAGGAGCAGCAGCAGCAGCCGCAGCAGCATTATTAGCACCAGCCGCAGCAGCTGGAGCCGCAGCAGCTGGAGCCGCAGCAGCAGCAGCCGCAGCAGCAGCCGCAGCAGCATTATTAGCACCAGCCGCAGCAGCAGCAGGAGGAGCAGGAGGTGCAGGAGCAGCAGGAGCAGCAGGGGCGGGATTAGCTGCAGCAGCCGCAGCTATCTCATCATATTCATTATCTGTCATTTCATCTCCCCCTTTTAATTTAAGATCTTCATTTATTTGTTCTATAAGATCTTTTTTTGACTTTTGTCTACTTGATTCTAATTTATTATTGTCATTGATAAATAGTCGTATAATACTTTTTCGCAGCATTGGTCCTAGTGTTGGTAAAGTTCTTGCGGCTGCTGCTGCTGCACTTATTGCAGCTGGTGCTTCAGACGATCCAACAGAACTTGCTGCTGCTTTAATAGCCGCACTTACAGCCGCTTCAGATGCAGCTTGCTTATTTGCGCCCGAAGCTGTCGCAGCATCTCCTGCACTCGCGGCTGCAGCTGCAACAGAAGCTGCTGCAGCTGCATCATATCCAGTTAGTTTACTAGCAACTTTAGAAGCAGCCTTAACAGGAGGTAATTTCTTAGAAGCTGCAGTCGCACCAGAAGCAGCCGGGCCGGACACAGGTGCTTGGCCCAATGAATTTAAAGTATCCTTAATATACAATAGCTGGCACTTAGCTTGCTGAAGATTAGTCGGTTTATCTTCAATTGTGTACTCAGTGGTTGGATTGTCGCATCCGTAATAGTGATTACCAGCGTGCCACTCCCCTTTTCCCTGAAATGCAGGCGTAGCAAGGTTGGTTGATTCAACCGTGTACTTTTTCCAGTTCTTTATGTTTGAATTGGCCTCGGTTGGCATCTACTTATGCTTCTTATTCTTTCTGCGTGTTCTCTTAGCCTTACGAGATCCGCCTGCTTGTGTTGGTCCAGCTTTCATTGTTTCGATGAGTACTTTCATTTCATCTAATTTCGCTAGGACACGCTTCTTTTTTGTGCTTTTTGTGCTTTTTGCGCCAGCAGGGGTAGAAGGAGTAGGAGGAGGGGGAGTAGGAGGAGGAGGGGGAGGAGGGGGAGGAGGAGGAGCAGGAACAGGAGTAGAAGCAGGAGGAGGACCAGCAGGAGCAGGAGCAGGAGCAGCAGCAGCCGCAGCAGGAACAGGAGCAGCAGCAGGAGGAGGAGTAGCAGGAGGAGCAGGAGGAGCGGGTACTAAAGGTCTTAGGGGCGCTCCACTAGAAGTAGAAGCAGCCGCAGAAGTAGAAGAAGGAGCAGCAGCAGCAGCAGAAGGAGCAGCAGCAGCAGAAGGAGCAGCCGCAGCAGCAGAAGGAGCAGCAGCAAGGGGCTCAGGAGCAGCCGCAGCAGCAAGGGGCTCAGCAGCAGCCGCAGCAGCAGAAGGAGCAGCAGCAGAAGGAGCAGCAGCAAGGGGCTCAGGAGCAGCCGCAGCAGCCGCAGCAGCCGCAGCAGCAGAAGGAGCAGCAGAAGTAGAAGAAGCAGTAGCAGCAGCAGAACTAGAAGAAGCAGCTTCAGCGGCAGCAGGAGCCTCAGCAGCAGCCGCAGCAGCATCAGCAGCAGCATCAGCAGCAGCCTCAGCAGGAGGAGCAGGAGCAGCAGCAGAAGGAGCAGGAGCAGGAGTAGAAGCAGCACCAGAAGCAGCAGGAGCAGCACCAGCAGCAGGAGCAGCAGCAGGGGGCTCAGCAGAAGGAGCAGCACCAGCAGCACCAGCAGCAGCAGCAGGAGAAGCAGGAGGAGCAGCCTCAGGAGCAGGAGCAGCAGGGGCAGGAGGAGCAGCCTCAGGAGCAGGAGCAGCAGGGGCAGCAGGGGCAGGAGTAGAAGCAGCCGCAGCAGGGGGCTCAGCAGCAGAAGCAGTGGCAGTAGCAACAACCCTGGCAGCATCATTAGCGCGACGCTTAGCCTCCACTTCAGCAGAAGCAAGCGTAGCTTGTCTAGCAGCTCTTGAACTCATACCGGGTATATTACTATGAGGTGGGTTTATTTGTGCAGGATTAGCCTCCTCCCACATTGTAATTGTTTCTGTACCTCCACCACCTACTTGTTTTCTTGAAACTCGGTTGTAGAACCGATTCTTAGTTGTTTTAACAGGAATATTTTCGAGTAGAAGGAATTCTGCACGATGAGTATTATCTACACGGCCATTATTACCAAAGGCCTGACTCATACCAATATCAACAAAGGCAAGCCCAGGGCCAGTAGGAGTTTCACATCCAATTAATACACATCCTCCGTTATCACAATTGTGACTCGTATAACTAGATCCCTTACGGATTTCTGCTTGGTGTGGAGCAGCACCCATAGTAGTTGGACAATGACCAACCGCTACAAACTTGTATATTTGTTTATCAAAAGCACCAAGTTTATTAACATCGCATACCTCTTCTGGCTTACCTTCAGCATAAAAGCGAGTCCATAATGGACTTGCTGTTGCTTTGTCACTAGCTATGGATGATGTACCAAAATCAATAAAATCATAAGTTAATTTAAAGTTAGGTTTTTCATAATTTATTTTTTCACTTATTGCTGTTTGTTTTGCTGCATAAGGAGTTAAATTATCATCAATTACTAAATCTAAACGGTCAATAAGATATTTTTTAAGCGAAGTTCTATATTTTTCTGGTACTTCACTATTTATTGATTCTACCAATTTTTTTGAATTCTGTATTTTAAGTTGTAAATCATTAAGAATAGATTGATAATTTAATGATATATCATTAGATCCACGTAATCCACCGTGAACACAGATAACTTCTTGATCAATTGTTAAAAAAAAGTAAGGACAACATTCATAAAAAGGTAGTAAACACTGTCTTCTATTTTCAAAATCTGAATCATCCTTACTTGGTGTTTCAAAATATGTTTTTGCATTGTTATGAACATAACGATAAAAAATAGCATCATCATCATCATTATTTAAAACACTAGACATATCGTGATTACCAATTGTAAACCGAACTTCAGAGTTATTATTACGAGCCTTTATACGTAAATTATACAGGAAAATATGCAAAAGTAATTCGATATTACCTATTCCATCTTTTACTGTTCCAAAACCTTCTCGCTTTCCATCCACTAAATCACCGATAATCACAAGTAATGTTTTGGGAGAAGCAATCCATTTAAAATCAGTTAAATATGCGTTAGGAATTAGATCAACTGTCATAACAGTATCCTTAATAGTCTTATCAGTATATTCAATCATTCCTGCACTAATCAAAAGCTGTATGAATTTCCGAAGATCGGCGTGAATGTCGCTTGTTAAATATACTTTCGTATAGTCTTCCTTTTTAATATTATGACTTTCACCCGCGAGCAGGACTCTTGCGTTTGATAATTTCTGTTGAATAGAATCAGGTAGCTTATCTAAATTTGTTCTAAAATGTCCACTACTGTTTAAATTTACTTCCTGAAGATCAACTTCATTAATTAATTCTGGAAATTGAGCCTGTATCCCCGTACGTGTTAATAGTAACGAAGAAAGATTAGGAGCAGCAGGAGCAGGAGGAGCAGCAGGAGCAGAAGCAGCAGCAGGAGCAGCAGGAGCAGCAGGAGCAGCAGGAGCAGCAGGAGCAGCAGGAGCAGCAGGAGCAGCAGGAGCAGCAGGAGCAGCAGGAGCAGCAGGAGCAGCAGGAACAATTGCAGTAGGATCTACACGTTCATACAAGTAGATATATCCTTGATTTCGTATCCTGTCCTTATTCGATTCGTACTCTACTGGAGTATAATTGCGTACAGTTGAATCACTTATATTTCGAATAGGATTTCCTTTATCATCAAATTGATCATATGTATAATGACCGCCTCCAAGCTGACCACCATGACTTATGCAGCACTTTAGTTTAAGATAAATAGGAGTTCCATCAACTGGTAAACTAATTTCAGAACTGGGTTCAATTAAATCTTGCACCTTATAACTATACGAATTTCCTTGATGAATTGCCCAATTATTTACTTCTTCATCGTCTTCTTTAAGTCCTAATTGTTTATTTAAATAAGTAGAATAGTCACCTCGTGAATTAATTATTATAGTTTTAAATCGTTTTAATAAAATTATACAAAATTGTAAGGACTGTGGTGGCGCAATATAAGTGAATTTAAGCGTATACTCTCCTTTATTGAATTCACCACTAGCATTTTGTTGTCCATCGCCACATAGTTCAACTTTATTATTAGTAGGATCTGGTTTTTCAGGTTCAAAGTATTTTTGTAATTGAGAATTCACTGTCTTTTCAGTTGATACAATAGGTAATTGTAGGCTTGATTGTAGAGCGCATTTTGAAGGATCAACATCATCATTTGTTTTGTATCGTTCTGGAATTACTATTTTTTGAGCATTTGTACAATCATAGGCCTCATAGACTGGAAGTTTAATTGAATCAAAAAAAACTTTGATTTCGGGTGTAAAATAGTATGTTTCTAATTTCAGTAAAATACCAAGGATAAATTGTGAAGCATCTTCTTGTGCTCCAGGTACAAGTAATGGATCTGCTTGTAATAATGAATCATACTCTGAACTTATATCTATAATACCAGATCCTGTACTAGATAATTTAGTAAATACTGTTTTTAAAGCACGTATAATTTTTTTATCAATACTGATATCTGTTTCTTCTATAACAATTCCATTATTTGCAGTTATTATACTAGTTGCTTCAGTAAAAGTAGCTACAGTAGAAGGAAAGTTATCCACTAGGCAAATAGTAATTTTATTCGTTCCTTCAAACTTAAATGCATCCACACCGTATTTTTTCTTCCAGGCCTCGTTTGATTTAGTTAATAATATTTCTGTTTTTTCTTCGTTTCTTTTTATAATATCATCCTTTTGCTGTTTAGTTGATGTAGGCTCTGGTGTTTCTATATCTTTATGCTTATATCTTGGTTTACTGACTAAAGTGTCAGGATTAATTGATTGTATCATTGTTCGAAACGGCGGTAAAGACCACAAGAATTGAATGGATGAATTTTGGTAGCATCCATTTCCTTTATTACGAATACCGCATTTTTCATCTAGTAGTGGAACAGCACTTGCCATTTACTCTAACCATCAGAAAAAGAATAATTTTTTTTTCTGATTGTTTTTGAATTTTTTACTGTATCAATGGCCTCCAACCATTGAAGAATACGCCGCTGCACCCTGTGCGGATGTCTCTGCCGTCGACGGGCCCAGAGATCCAGATGAATGAGGAACTGCCGTTGACGAAGCACCAGGGAATCCTGACCACCCACTCGCCGGCATCGCAGGAGATGTAGTGGATTGCTGACTGACCGCTGAGTCATAGGCCGTATTTCCATTGTATGAGTCGCCCTTGATCCAGTCCTTTGTAGGATAGGTCGGCGCAAACATCCGCTCTAGGCCAGGTGTCCAGCGTTGATAATCGCTGCGATTCGATCGGGTCTGGGTCGTAGGCTCATAGAAGGGATCAAGACCTGCGGCTGTCTGGGTTGCAACTGCAGGAACTTCAATCGTCGCCTCTCCAACACCAGCAATAGGATCAGAGGAGGCGGGAGCGTCAGGAAGATCATCTTCATATTCTATTTTTTCATTGACATTGCGTGTACTTACGACCTCAAAGACATTCTGGCCCTTTGATACGACTGTAGGAATCATACCCTTCTTCTGGTAGATCTTTGCAACGAGACCCTGAGCATCATCCAAGTCATACTTCGTCAAATCAGCCGTTTTCTGGGGCGCATACGTCGCCAAAATCTTCTGCTCCTCTTTTTCCATTTCAAGCGTGTCGGGAGGAACTAAATTGCCGTCGCCGATCTCCTTGTACGGAGCATTCAGATCCTCTGCAGATGACTGCGTAGAAAAGCCCTCAATGTACTTGGCCTGTTCTGACTGGAACTTGCTGGAGTTCGGGGGGTAGAAACTCCAGTCAAGCGGAAACTGTCTGGAGAGTCGGTTGATCTGCTGCTTTTTCAGTTCTCGGTCGCCCTCATTCTGAAAGACGACATCGACCTCATACTGATCTAGGCTGTCGATCGGCGAAGTTGAATACGGAAACATTCCATTCTTTGAAGTATCGAGTACAACGTTTTTATCACACGAGCCAGTAAACCCCTGCTTATATTCCTTGCTCAACTGTCTGGCTTTTAATGCAGTATTCTGAGGCTGGACTTGCGGAAGAAAGCTGATTAGGATCACAACCAAAATGATAACTAGGGCTCCAATTCCTGCTATTTTTGTATCAAACTTGAACCACGAAGGAACCTTCATACTAACGTAAGAGGACAATTCTTTCTCTGCCCGACAAGTAGATGGCTCCTCGTAAAAGAGCAACGAAGAGACAACAACTAAAGAGACGTCTAACGAGAAAAGTTAAAAAGGGCAAGAAGGTGATTGATGTCCGCTCGAAGAATATGATTGCGAATTTTGAGCAGCTGCTCGGAAGAGGTCCTTTGACTCTCGTTTTCATCTACGCCGACTGGTGTGGAGCGTGCCACCGGTTCCGTGATGAAGTCTGGAGTCCTCTTACTCAGCTCAAGAATGCGACGATGAATCGTGCAGCCATTCGTGAGGATATGATTGCAAATACAAGTCTTGCAAACGTGGAACGAAAGTTCTACCCGACACTCCTCCTGGTCGGCAAGGACAAGAAGGCTGCAACCTTTGTTGACGAGAATGGCGTATCAACACCCGCGATGCCGAGAAAGCCGACGCTAGACGAGGACAAGGAGTCGTTGACGGCTCTGGTAAACTCTCCGACACCTTTGCTCCCTGCAACAGCAGCTACACCCGATCCTGAAGCTGAAAATGAGGTTTCCGAGGCAGTCCAGGAAGAGATGAATCTTGAAGCGTCGATGAACAAGGAAGGAACCCTTAATCAACCCGCCTACAGCATTCAGCCGATTGAAAGCGTAAAACGCCAGAGCCAGACACCATCTGACTCACTTGATATCAACATCGAGGAAGAGGCAGAGGCAGAGGAGACCCTGGGCCGCTCACCTTTCAACAACAAGGGCTACACTCCGTCCATTGCGGCGTCGACTCGTAAGATGGCTCCTCCTGATATCGGCGCTGACCTCGTTGCGTCGCAGAATCGCGGCAGACCTGTGCTTCTAGGTGGCAGCAGAAGCACAGGCTCTAGACTTCTTGACGCAATCAAAAACCAAACTCGATCATTACGTGCAATGCTCAGGCTCCGTACATCCACCCACAAAAGGCGTTAATAAGTAGCCCCAAAAATTGGTAGCAAATCCAGTACACTAGAAGGTACCACACAATGTCAGTAACATTTCATATTCTTGATGCACTATCACGCGATCAAAGGAAAACGATCACGCGAGAGACAGCCGACGAAATTGAAATTGAGTATGAATACGATGCTATTGAAGATGCTCAGTCGGATGACGGGCATCCTAGCACGTCTACAGAAACCAAGGCCAATGAGATGGTAATTCATCTCTTTGGAATGACCGCCGATGGAGAGTCTCTTCGCTGCGACGTCACGGGGTTCCAGCCTTACTTGTATGTCAAGGTCCCCGACTCTCTGAATGCAAATCAGTTCAAGGATCAACTCAAGACTGCCGAAACCTGGAAGAGTAAGGTTCCGGCATCTCTGACCATTGAACGCGAGAAGAGAAAGGAGTTGTACGGATTCACAGCCGATGAAGAATTCACCTTCTTCAAACTTTCAGTAGCCAGCATCAAAGAATTCCGGGATTTGAAGAATCTACTTTTGAACGATCACCAGGAACCGAAGTTCTCTCTCAGCCGATCGTCCAAACCTCTCCCCGTCTATGAATCGGGTCTCGATCCCCTTCTCCGTTTCTTCCATCTCCGAAACATTCAGTCGTGCGGCTGGATCACGGTGGATCCCAATGAGGATGAACCCGATGAAACCTCGGACATTCGGGTTTTGACGTGCGAGTGGACATCGGTTGAACCGACTGTTGCACCTCCCAAGCCCTCCGCACCCTTCAAGGCACTTTTCTGGGATATTGAGTGCTACAGCCAGTCTGGCGACTTTCCGGTAGCGAAGCCGGCAGCCAAAGGCGAGAAGGGAGACCCCATAATTCAGATTGGCTGTGTTCTCAAAGGGCTAGCCGGAGAGATTACAAAAACCATCTTTGTTCTGGACAAGTGCGATCCAATTCCGACAGCCGATGTCAAGTGGTACAAGACCGAGAAGGCAATGCTGCAAGGATGGTTTGCGTGGCTCGTTGATATTAATCCGGACATCTGGGTCGGATACAACATCTTTGGTTTTGATGAACGCTACATCTGGGAGCGCTCGGAAGTGCTTGGCATCACGGAAGATCCGAATCTCCAGTTGCTCAGTCGTCTCTGTGGCCACGGTGGCAACGTCAAGCTAACAGAAAAGCGTTTGAGCAGCTCTGCACTTGGAGATAACTTCCTTCACACTCTGTCTTTGCAGGGACGTCTGCAGGTGGATCTGTATCACGTGGTCAAGCGTGGCTATCAGCTTCCTTCGTACAAGCTGGATGAGGTGACCAAGTACTTTATGTCTGGAAAGCTGAAGAAGATTGTGCACAATGAAGACAGCACCTGGACCATTCAGACATCGGCAACAGGAAATGCCAAGGTGGGTCGAGCGGTAGTTCTTCTGGATGAAACAGGCGACGAACTCACGGACAAACTCCAAATTCTGGAAGTTGGCTCCGGCATTCTGAAAGTTCAGCCGACCGAGGCTGACCAGGAGTTGGACACGGCTCTCGCAGTCAAGTGGGTTATCGTAAAGGATGATGTTAGCCCGGCAGATATCTTCCGGCTTCACCGGGGATCTTCGGCTGATCGGGCGACCATCGCCGCCTACTGCATTCAGGATTGCGACCTGACGATGGACTTGTACAATAAGCTGGAAGTCTTCAACAATGCGATGTCGATGGCGAATGTCTGTACAGTTCCCATTACGATGATCTTTACTCGTGGTCAGGGAGTCAAGATTGAATCTCTGATCTTCAAGTTTTGCGATCGGCAGAAGTTGACGATTCTGACTCTTTCGAGCCCGCCGTTTAACGCACCTCCTCAGATTGGCCCGAAGCTGGGACCGGATGGCGAAGTGGTTGAAGAGGAGGGATCGTATGAAGGTGCGATTGTTCTGGATCCGGTTCCAGGGTTTTACACAAAGAGCCCGATTGGCGTTTGTGATTTCGCTTCTCTGTATCCTTCGACGATCGAGTCGGAGAACATTTCGTACGACAGTCTTCTCTGGGTTCGGGATTACGGTCTGGATGGAAGTGGAGGCGATGTCGTTTGGCCGCCACTCAAGGAGAATCTGGTAAAGTACGAGGCTCTTGGAAACAAGTTGGGCTATAGCTGGATTGACATTTCGTTTGACATTTGGAAGGCTGATCCGGCGGATACCCGGAAGGCGCCTCAGAAGATTAAGACGGGAATTCGAGTTTGCCGGTATGCCCAGTATCCGGGAGATCGGAAAGCTGCGTTGCCTCAGATTGTCCGAAACTTGCTGGCGGCTCGAGCGGCCAAGAGGGCGGAGATCAAGAAGGAGGCCGATCCCTTTCGAAAGGCTTTGCTGGATGCAGAGCAGCTAGCCTATAAACTTACAGCCAATTCACTGTATGGTCAGTTGGGTTCGGGAGTCTTCAAGGTTCGTCTGCAACACTTGGCAGCTTCAGTGACGGCATATGGCCGGAAGCAGATTCTCTTTGCAAAGGCGGCGATCGAGCACTTTTACGGGCCGCAGGCGAAGGATCCTCGGTGCTCAGCACAGGTCATTTACGGAGATACGGATTCGCTCTTCGTTGAGTTCAATCCGAGAGATACAAAGACAGGTGAGCGCCTGGAAGGAAAGGAGGCGATTGATGCCACGATTAGTATAACAGAAGAGGCAGGACACTTTATCACAAAGGCTCTGAAGCCACCGCACGACTTTGAGTTTGACAAGGTGTTTTATCCGTTCATCATCTTTACGAAGAAGCGATATGTTGGAAATATGTATGAGGAGAACTCGACAGATTTCGTGCAAAAGTCGATGGGCATTGCGATGAAGCGGCGAGACTATGCGCCTATCCTGAAGACGGTGTATGGTGGAGCAGTCAAGCACTTGCTGATGGATCGCGATGTTGCGGCGGCTGCATCCTTCGTCAAGAAGTATGCAAATGACTTGATGGATAACAAGGTAAGTCTCAGTCAACTTCTATTGACAAGGAGTCTGAGGTCGGAGTACAAGTCGGCGACTCCACCGGCCCATAAGATTCTGGCAGATCGCATCAAGGAAAGGGACCCGGGAAACGCACCGGCTTCGGGTGATCGACTCTCTTTCATTTACTTCAAACCACCGGCTGGATTCTCAGGCAATCAGGGTGAGCGAGTGGAGACATTGAGCTTTATGAAGGCAAATGGCCTCAAGCCAGATCCGCAGTATTATCTTGAGCACCAGCTGGAGAGTCCGATTGGCCAGCTATTCAGTATTCTCGTGGATCAGTTGCCGGGAGCAAAGCCGCCTCTGCAGGGGTGGTCTGCCGATCCGGAGATTCAGACGGTTGAGCGTGAGAAGTATGCACGCGAGTACTTGTTCAAGCAGGCCAAGGAGAAGGGAAAGAATACTTTGCTCACGATGTGGGGAATTAAGCAGAGTGAATCTCAGGCCGTTCCGATTGCTCAGAGTATCGTTAGCAGAGCGAAGACGAAGGCATCGGTCGCTGCAGCGCTGAAGGCACAGAAGGCGCAGCCGAGGGCAGATTCGCTGTTTGAGGACCGAATGCTCGTTGCGGCTGTAAAACGGGAAAAGAAGAAAGGCAAAGCAACACTAGATCAGTAGATGTACGGGACTAAGGTTGTTATTGTTCCAAAAGAAGAACGACTTGCAACACTTGCTGAGTGGGAGTCGATTGATCACTACAGAGATCTTGTTTCACGGTCGCCTATCAATAAAAAAGCACGACTGTATCCTTACATTCCTGCACCTGAAACACAGCCGTCTAGTTTTTTAATTGTATCGCCGGTTCCTATACAGGGTCCTTTACAGCTTGTCTACTTGGAAGGTCAGTCGGATGCTGGATTACCGCATACACGAGGAACACACGGAATTGCGTTGCCTATCTTTGATTTGTGGAATCCGAATCCAAAGACGATGGCGCACGAGGTTGTGCACTTATCGCAGAAGCAGTATCCTGAGAGGTGGTTTCGCTGGTATATGAAGCACTGGAGCTTTCGGCAGGCTTCTTTGCTTGAGCGCACGCTCGTACCAACAAGATGGATTGAGCGTAGACGCTTGAATCCGGATCGCTTGATTGATGAATTTGTAGTGTGGAAGGATCGGTATATGCCATTGTCTATTTTTGTAAATGATGTGACACCCGATTTGAGATACTGTAAACGGGGGTTCTGGGATCTAAAGATGATGCAGTGGACGTGGGAAGCACCTCCGGGTTGGATCGAACTCTTTTCTACTGGCTTTAATGACGAGCATCCTCACGAGATTGCTGCACATTGGATTGATGGATCTGCAGGCGTAGAAAGAAAGGAATTCTTTCGTCTCAATCCTATTTAGATAGAGCGATGTTCGCAGCAGCTAAAGCAGCCGCAAAAAAAGCCGCAGAGGCGGCAAAAGAAGAGGCAAAGAAGGCCGCAAAGGAGTTAGCTGAAGATGCAAAGAAGGAGGCTAAGCAGGCACTACAAGATGTTAAGGATGATGCGAAGCAGGCAGTTCAGAATAGTGTGGATTCTGCGAAGGATGCTGCGAAGCAGGCAGTGAAGGATAAGATTGATGCTGGAAAGGCTGCGGTTGAAGAGAAGATTAAGTCTGCTGAGGAAGCTGTAAAGAATGCAGTTGTAGTCAATATCAATACAGGTCCTTCGAAAAATACTACGCGCAAGAAGAATTCAAATGGCAATGCAAATACGACAAGGAATACAAAGTCGGTGAATGCTGCAAAGCCGAATGCTGCTGCTACAAAGCCGAATGCTGCTGCTACAAAGCCGAATACTCCTGCTGCAAATACGGCTCCTGCTCCTGCTGCAAATACAGCTCTTGCATCTGCTGCAAATACGGCTCCTGCTCCTGCTGCAAATACAGCTCCTGCTCCTGCTGCGAATACAGCTCCTGCTCCTGCTGCAAATACAGCTCCTGCAACTGCAGCTCCTGTTGCTACATCAACAGCTGAGCTGACGATTCCGTTTGACAACTTTGACCGCTATAACAACGTCTGGAAGATGTGCAAGATGGAGTTAGCCAAGTTCAAGCCGATCGCTCAGCAAAATAAGGGATCTGATCTGACAGTGGTTGAAGATACTGAGGCCCCTGGCAAGTTCTCTCTTAAGAGCCCTACTGCAGATTTACTGAAGACATTGTCTCCCCTCGAAGTATTTAAGCAACTGAATCTGTTCAGATACCGTGATCTGATGGAGGCGACCAAGGCTAAGGAATTTCCGAATGTAGTTGATTTCTTTCACGAAGTCGAGGCAAATAGAGAGTATCACGCTCGTGCGTGCATTGCCCTCTGTTGCTTAGAAGAGCCTGATGTCAAGCCTGATGATGTCAAGGATCTGAAGGTGTCAAATCTGGATGTACTGGATCGCAAGGTCTATGAGGCAAACAAATCAGGTAAGCCCTTTACAGCGTATGAGCTAACATTCCTGGTTAACCCGTTAATGGTTGCATTGGCACAGTGGGAAGTCGATGCTGATTTTCTCGGTAGCACTTTGTATCAAGACAAGTACCTAACAGCCATTATGAGTGATGAGAATCTGCCGGCTCACTTACGTCTTCTGTCGCGGTTCCTCGATGGCCATAAGGAAAACGCAATGAAAAAGTATCCTGAGAGTGTACTGATGAATTATGCGTATTTCTATCCGCTCGTTCTCTATCCGACTGGAAATGAACCTGGAACTGAAGTGCGGCAAAATAAGTCCGCAAACAAGTCCGCAAACAAGCCGACCCCCATAGAAGAACCTGCAACAGAAGAACCGGTAAGTGAAGAGCCTGCAACAGAGGAAACATCAAGCTCTTCTGAGTGAAAATGAATTTGAGATGCTACGGTAGACACTCGGTTCCATACGATGTATGATGCGAGTGAAATAGGTCTAGATTGGCAGGGTACTTTGTGTACTCTTGCCAATTTACAGTCTAAAAAGTGTTCATATCTTTCCATTGATGGCAAGATAAAAACACATACCGGCACGATGCGCTGCCGCCTCACTATTGAAGATACATTAGCAGACGGAACTTTTGGAAAACTGAATTGGGCCAAGCGTAAAAGTGGGTCTGAAGACTCAATAGATGTTCTTGTCAAAAAACCGGCTGCACAAACTCAAGGAATGCAAGAAGCAGTTATACAGTGGCTCTGTTATACTTCATTACAAAAGTATCATCTTAGTCTACATTGCCCCAAAGTCTATGATCTTTTTACGTACAATGGATCTTACTGGTTCACAATGGAACCGATCTATTCTGCACCAATTCTGATGACCCATCTGAGCACTTTGCCGACGTGGAAGCATCCGAAGACAGAAAATGGTATTGCAATTCTAAAGATTCTAGCACAGATTGCGATGTGCTGCTGTGTTCTAGAATCTGATATTGGATTCAATCATCGAGATCTCAAGCCTGATAATATCCTGGTTAGACAGGAAATTATTAGACCTCATAGTGTCTCTCTAGGGGATCTACAGATTACAGTCGCTGCGTCGCCAACGGCTGTTCTGGTCGACTTCGGATTTGCGTGTCTTGGTCCTGGAACTCGTCCTTGGATTCAGTCAGGAGGGACTATCTTATCACCGCTCGATTCGTGTCCGAAAACAGGGCGTGATCTCTTTATGATCTTAGTCTTTTTACTGTGGTGCGATGAAGTTCGGCAGTCCTTGACACCCGAGCATTTACAGTTTTTCAAGGAATCTCTACAGTTGACTCGAGAACGCTGGTCTCAGATGATGTCGGCAGTACGAAATCCGAAAGATTGGATCTATATGGTGATAACAGAAAAGGACTTTCAGTGTCCTGCTTTGGATGCCTATACTTGGTTATCTACGTGTTCTACGACCTTTCCTGAAGTCGTATCAATCAAAGTCCAGTCGGGTTCGAAAATCGTTGCAAAGTCCTGAGGGCCTTTAGGGCCAAACCACTTGTTGGGTGCACAAATAATGCGACTCTTGTGTTGCAGAGGATTTAGCCACGCTGCCCACCAACTGAAGGACGAATTTGAGAGAATGAGATGCTTGAATTTTGCTAGTGTCGCAAAATCGGATAGTGGATCTCCTGAGATAATTTCATCTCCTTCTTTTGCTAATGTCTGAGAAACCCACTGAGGATCTTCTGTGATCCAACACACTCTTGAATATCCAGTCTTTTTCTGAATATGCGAGCGTGCACCTTCGAAATATTCCTTCGTTGTTGTCACGTGATACTCAGATACATAGATATAGTCTCCGCGACGAACGTGAGCGCCAATCCAATCTTCATCAGGATCAACTTTGACTTTCTCTAGCTGTGTATTTGCTTCGACAGCGAGCCAGAGAGGAATGTGCATCAGATCGCGAATCTCTTCCTGTACTGCCTGAAAAAATCGCGAGCTCTGAAAGTAGCCGTTTAGCTTGTAGAAAGGCAGGCCTCGAGGTGGCGCTGGAATTTCCTTGTAAGCAAACCCTTCTTCAGATATCGTATGCCACCGCACGTTTTCAAAGCTGCTCTTTTCTAACAGTGAAAATTTGTGCTGAGAGTCTTTAAAGTATGTATCCCAGATTGGCTGACGATCGTGACGGCAATTCCAGATACGAGGAAAACAGAGTTCCATTGCAAATCGCTTGGCGTATGCATAACCTGCAGCAATCTGAAAGAGTTGATTACCTAGACCGCCTTTTAGTTCAACGGCAAGAAGTGGGATTCCCATCTAGAGATTGAAAGCTAAGATAGTTTAGATAGGATGCAGCCTCAACTAGCTGTAGATCCTAGACGATCAAGTGTACGAGCAATCTTCAGATCTATTCCTATACCAGCTGATGATAAATCAAAAAAGCGAAAGCAGAATATTCCTAAAGCTGTCAAAGAACAACTTTGGATTCGCGATATGGGACACGTCTTTGAAGGAAAGTGTAAAGTCAGCTGGTGTAAAAATAAGATAACAGTCTTTGATTTCCAGTGCGGCCATAATATTCCTGAATCGAAAGGCGGTGAGACAGCATTGCCAAATCTGATGGCAATCTGCGGTCGCTGCAATACGTGTATGGGTGATCGGTATACAATTGATGAGTGGTCAATGTTGCATCAACAAACAATAATTCCTTCTACTAGCGCTAGCACGAATCCTAGCCCAAAAAGCATCTGGCGTTTTTTCAGGTGTTTTAGTAGTAAATGAAAGCCTATATTGTTGTACTTTTACTTCTCAAAATATCAATGATTGTTCAAATTATTCTTATTTTAGCAAGAGTGGAAGATGAAAATCATCTGGCTTATTTGATCTCTGACTTTTTGTTTAAAACAATTCTTGGATTATTTTTAATATTCTTTTTTTACATTAATGGGTCGTCTAACTTTGATACGTGGGATGAGGTGTTTATTGGATTTGGTGGAGCTCTCCTAGTGTTTGATGCGTGTTATATGGTATTTCCAAAGATCTTGAAAAAATTCAATATCTATTTCAATCCTTATACCTTTTACTTGTCAAGAGTTCCCGAAAGCTAGTGGACTCGAGAAGGCGTAGGACAGGAGCCATCAGGATTAACGGAATAGAAGACACGCCTAAGACCATACTCATCGATACATTTCTCCAGGAATTTTTGGCAGATTGGACACGGCCGCGAATGGCAGATACTGTCTTCATTGCAGCCCTTTCCAGTTCGAAACACATACATTGTTGCACCATTAAGAAGTTTGATATTACCCAACTTCTTAATGACGTTGACTTCGGCGTGAATGGTATTATATGTATATCCGGATCCGAAAGAACGCGAGCCGAATTGGTTCATTGCGCTTGCGAGAACACGATTGCCCTTGCAGAGAATAGCGATGTGGCGATTGGTTTTGGTCAGATCCAGGCCGTTATCGGGCGGAATATAGGGACGCAGGTCCTCAATATTCTTAAAGATAGTCATTTTTGAATATGCTTGATAGTGTTAGTGCTTTGAATAAACACTTACACTTCAATTTTTGATAGCAGTAGCCACCTTCTCACGCAGCTTCTGGAAGAACTGGCCCCAATTGTGGAAAATGGCCCGACGGTACTGATCCATTACGTGAGGATTGGAGGTCAGATGCTGCATTAGGGCCGCTGCGTGCTCCCAGGACTGAATATTGATAAATGGTAGGATACCTTCGAATTGCTGGAGCCACAGCATAGACATTGGGTCCTTTTCATCCGTGAGGAAGAGTGGAATGCAACCACAGCAGAGTGCCTCATAAAAGCGGTAGGACTCGAAGTTCTGTCCTCGGGGGCAAGGGACGAATTTACTGCTCAGTAAGAGTGAAATATACTCTTCTGTCTTCATTTGACTTGGGCTGTTCCAGTCATCAAAGAATCGATTGAAGGAGGGTTGAATTGCATTGAGAACTTGCATTGATGAGCGACGACCTTGCCAATCTGTACCGGCGAAGGACCAGGTAAAGTCCCGGAAAGGGAGCTCAGGGGTCACCTGCATAGGATTTGTACAGCCTCCCTTGAATTTCTGGTGATAGCCGAGAGGGAGAATGAGAATCTTAGATCTGAGATCTGGAGTGAGATCGGGGCGATCGTAGAAACGGAAGACTGTCTTGACTTCGGGCCAGGCGTAGAAGCTTATGGGGTCATTGAGGAACTCATCTGAGAGGTGCAGAATCTTGAAGGGCTTGCCGCGAGAACGAAGTCTATTGAGCCAGGTGATCTGTTCGGCCCACTTGTTCTTGATGACGACTGCAATAACATCATCACCTTCGAGAGAATCTGTTGCCGAGACTGACTCGATTGAAAAGACAACCTTGTCAAAGAGATCCTGGAGCCAGTTGGCCTCGTAGAGTGTATCATTCTTCAGACCGACACAGTCGAGCGCGACAAACCGAGGACTTCCAGGTACGCGCTCCTGTTTTACTGGTTGCGCTACAGCGACAGGAACAGGAGCAGGAGCAGGAGCATTGGTAACAGCCCCAGCCGCTCTCAGATGCTCAGATACAAATTCCTCCTTAATCTCTTTTATTGCTGCATCATCCTTCATAACAGCAGGAAGAGGAAGACCATGCATTACAGCATCGAGTTCAGTAAAGGATGCAGTGATATGAAGAGGAGCTCCAACATCCATCTGCTGTTTTACTTCTTCAGATGTGAACCGCTCATCGTTATTCCACAGATCGCTATCGAAATTGTCAATGCGGCTGAAATTATTGAACTCAGCCTTCTGGTAAATTGGGTCATCATCTTGAGATGCGCCGGCAACCATCGGGTCCAGAACATACAGATTCATCTTGTCTACAGGATTACAGATCATATGGTCTGCACTCGTCCAATAGCCGTCGCGATCGAGGATAGATTCGAGAATCTTTGCAGCACCACTGCGGCTGAGAACGTAGGCATAGGCACAGAAGTGGAAGTAGCGAGTAGGCTGCGGTTGACCAAAGAGCTGATTGGGAGCAACGCGAGCCAGTCCAGGCGCAACACGCTCCAGAGTATTGACGAAGCCAGGGCGATTCGGCGGTAAAATTCCACCGAGGTATACGCAGTCCCAGTCATTAGGAAGCCCAGGATAGGCGAGTTTCCAGGCTTGTAGCCAATTCGGATCGAGGCGTGCATCGTCTTCCAGAATAAGATATGACTGAATCTCAGGGGGTTCACTAAGTAGATTTGACCACGTCTTCATATGGCTGAGGGCGCATCCCATAACCGCCTTCTTCCAAAAGAAATCATTGGTCTTGAACAAACGCGTTAGACTCGGCGTTAGCTTAATCTTCTTGCCATCGTATGCAGGTATTCTACGTAAATGACCCTTGAGAGAAGGGTGGTGCGCAATAAAATTCTTGATTCGGTCAGAGCGACGATCCAGATTGATTACGTAGCAATCATCGATACCATCAGCAATCGGCTTATGTGTCTGGTACTGGCCACGGTGCACATAGATGGACTGTCCATTATGAAAGGTATCACGTGCAGACTTATCAGCGTATACTGTATCAAGCGGAAGCCTAGGAGTTCCAATACGCTGGCCGATGACACTCAGAATACTCTGGTCGTGGCGGTGGCCGAAAGGCCGTCCATCGGGTAGCGTACCAGACCACTTCTCACCGACGATTACGGCACGCTGCTGGGCCCATTCGTAGCTCTCATCAAAGAGACGACGCGCTGCGGGATGGCCGGCCACGAAGGCAACGAGGCCACCGACAACTTGCTGACCCTTCTTCTCAGCTTCGGATACCTGCAGTGCTGAGCAGAACTCCGCGTGGCACCACTGCTCATTTGTCTGGCGACTGTCTTCAAGTAGACAGACACCAGATTCCTTGGCCTTGCTGAGCCAGGCCATAGGCCAGCGAAGTGAAACACTTCCTGCATCCGTGTACAGAACTAGACGACCTGCAAGTGTGGGATCGTTGCTAACTGTTTTGTAGATCCAGATCTTCCAGGCGAAATGCTGGGGTTCCCAGAAATCGGCGAAATCGGTGGGTGCATCGGTGGGAAACCGAATAAATTCAGCAAAATCCTTGTACTGTTCCATTGTCATTTGAAGTGCGCTCTCACTGACATCAGCGCCGACATAGACACGAGCAGTTAGACTTGGTGTTACAAGACGGTGGCGCTGAACAGATTTGATCCAGAGGAGAAGAGAAGGCCAGAATCGCTGGGTCGCAGCTGTTATGCAGACTAGGTTATCAAGAGTCTTATTGGCTACGGGCACAGGTACAGGTGCAGCAACAGGTGCAGCAACAGGTTCAGGAGCAGCAACAGGTTCAGGAGCAGCAACAGGTTCAGGCGCAGCCAAAGCAACAACAGGTGCAGCAAGCACAACCTTATACGGCTCAACAACTCCTTCTCTCTTCTTCTGCAACTCGAGCGCCTCCTTTGTCGTCGTGGCACCAAGAAAAGGTGGTAACTTGGCAACCAATTCACTGCGGCCTGCAACAATACAGAAACGTTTGACCATCTCAGCAAAGTTGCGCCTCACGAGATCGCGGCTATAGGCGGACAAGGCCGGCGTCGTTGAAATCTTCTTCCACGCAGCAGGGTCGGATTCTACTGCAGCGACCAAGTTGAGTAGATCTTCAGGAGTCTTACAGTTATTTGCATTCAGAAAGCCCTTGGAATCAAAGTCGCGACCGACCTTGGGATCACCCCAATAGATGGGTACACAGCCGGCAGCCTTGGCGTGCAGAATCTTCTCAGTCGTATAGCCAGATGCAGACTCATTCTCATAGGCTAAGCAGAAGCGGTACTTCTTAAGAAATTCGTGCTTCTTGAGTTCACCGCCGCCACCACCTAGGCCGGCAAAGATTGTGTCGCCGATGTTATTAAATAAACGACCAGCACTGTCTACAGGCTTGTACTGGTTCAACGTCATAAACGCCTGATTTCTTACAGGATTCTTAGGATTCGTTACGATGAACGCACAGAACTTGGATCGAGAGTCATAGGTGTCAGCACTACTCTGCGTGCAACTGTCGATAGGCAAGGGTAGAGGATTTTGTATCTTGACCATATTCGCACCGAACCAGTCGATCTCAAACATCCAGAGAGGCATTCTCAGATAGGATGTATCAGATAGATCAGGTAGCGCATAGCCGATATTCAGCTTTACTGCGGAATCCTTTATAGGAGGCGAGTTCTCAGCAGTGAAGTGAGCCTTTGGCCACTCTGCAGGCAGAGTTTTCCACGTTTCACCGAAGGGTCCTAAGATAACTAAATCAGGTTTTTGGCCTGTAGGAAGCGTCTTTATCGAAAAGCCTTGGACCTTGACATTTTGAAGCGTTAGAGCGTTATCAAGCGCAAGAAGGAACATATTATAGGAATCATTGAACTGATCCCACATATCAGTAAAGAGTACTGTAAATGTACTTGCAGGTGCAGATGAATGTGCAGCTGCAGGTGCAGATAGAGTAGCTTTAGCAATAAACGGGGTTGCGGGGATAGGTGGAGGCGCAGATGCAAGTTTAGTAAATGCTGCAGCCCACCCAGATACCTGACTCTGAGGATGATATTTGAGCAAGATAGCTCTGCGGAGTTCAATCAATCCGTCTGTGCTTGTACAGTATTTGATAGATGATAGATCAAACATTACCTTATGCAATGCAGCCTGTGCTCCTTGAACTGAATTGCCATTGTAGTACAAAAGATCAAGACCGTTTCCGAGATCACGAATCGCTGCATTGTTGTGAATTAAGGGAATGCCGACCCAGGCCGCTTCGATATTGAACATCTTGAGCGGAATAAAGCGGTTGTGGCTGAGGACGACTGAATGCGGCTCGTGAACCCAGTCGATAACACGCTGGCGACCGATGAAATTAAAGCTGATATCTGGAACATTGCAGTGCTTCAGGACGTTTTCATTAAAGAACTTGTTTGCTTTGATAAAGTCGGAGTTGTGAATCATCACCTTGGAGACAGGTAGCTTCTTCTTGAGTTGCGCGTAGCGAGTGATGACCATAGGAAGAGTGCACGAGGATGCATTGCTCATATTGGTTTCACTGACGTGAATCGTCCAAGGTGTATCTTTGGAAACAATATCGTGAACTTGAGACCAGACAGGGCTTTGTGTAGTCTGGCGATGAGCTTCTACCAAATCAGGAGTCCAGATCCACGGAACAACCTCAACTTGTACTGTTGGATAGAGTGTCTTAATGTACTGGATGTCCTCTTCATTATTGTATAGATCGGCGACCCAGATTGCTGAGACACCCTCGAGATTGCGACCTTCGGGTCTGGCAGCGTAGACTGAAAACTCGAGATCAGAAAATAAAAGAGGTTTCCGACAGTACCAGACACAGGTTTTACAGAGTCGTGGGCGCTCAATGGGTGTAGTATTGAATGCGACTTCGATTAGCAAATCAAGAGGCTTTTCCTTTGAGATGTAGCTATCGATGAAATAGCGTTTAGGGGCATTTGCCTTGAATTCGGTTAAATCATCCCACCAGTCTGCATTTTCCTGGCGGTGAATGAAAACAACCTCGTGGCCGAGGGTTTCAAATATTTTTGCTACAGCAAACGATGCGTTTGCCTGGCCAGAACTGAACATTGAGTGTCGGAGATCTGTCGTGATACCTACACGCATTCTTCTTCCTTCTTCGCAAAGAAAGAAGATTGCGTTTAACCCGCACAAGGCGGCTCTAAAGACCCGCACAAGGCGGCTCTAAAGACCCGCACAAGGCGGCTCTAAAGACCCGCACAAAACTATAAGACTAAAGTAGGTATACAATGGAAGGTGCCGCTGGAAAAAGAAAGGATTTAATGAATAATATCAAGTCGCGTCTCAATGCGGGTTCTTACAATGTAGAGAAGTACTACAAGAAAAACGAGAAGGATCTGAAGGATAAGGTCAAGTTTTTTGAGAAGAAGATTGCTGCGGGTGAAATGAAGCCGTTCATGTCGCCGCGTTTCGAACAGGCAAAGATGATGCTTGGAAAGTTAATGGCGATGAAGGGAATGCCTGCGCTAGCGGCCCCTGCGCTAGCGGCCCCTGCCCCTGCAGCAAATCTGAACGCCCCTCTTAATTTACTGGCTGCTGAAGCTTCACTTGGACCTGCCGCTTCACTCTTACCTGAGGTAGTTGCTTCAGCTCCTAAGAAGGCCAGAACCTACAAGAAGAAGACGGTAGCTGCAGCTGTTCCTCTAACGGTTGGCGAACCGCCTGCAGCTCTAAATCAACCTCTACGGATCCGTATCCCGACCACGCGCCGTGGCCGCCCGAAGGCTGTAAACAATTCATTAAGAGTTAGAAAGCCTTTTGAATCTATGATGGTTCCTGGTGCTAAGCTATCGGGTATTGCTGAGGTTAGTAGTGCTAACGAGGCTGGATCACCGCTGTTTGCTATGAATGCCGCTGCAAATGCTGGGTCTCTGGCTTTACCGAACCTGCTATCAGCCCCAGCGGCAGCGGCAGCAGCAGCAGCACCAAAGCCCTACAATCCGTTCAATAGCCCCGCAGTATCTCCTGCTGCAGAAATGGTCGTCTCGAATCTAGGACAGACTCGCCGCAGGCGTATGCCGCAGGTGATGAATGAGCACCTTCTCAAGGCAATCTCAGAGTCCCAGCATTTGATTCCGGAAATGTATGACCCGTACACGGGACTCAAGTTTGGCCCTGATGAGAGCCCGATGGATAAGATTGAACAGGCGTACAGGGAACTCCAGAAGCTGCGAGCAAACACTTGGAAGAAGGCGTCAACCTACAGACGTAAGGCTGTGAAAAAAGGTGGTAGAAGGCATTAAAAAACCTAATCGACGGATTTACAATCCCACAATTTGGTTTTTTTACATAATCAATTACTTTAACATCGCTATCCAAGCCTTCTGAACATCTGGATTGTAGACACTATGTCTCCAACGCAATGCTTCAGCTCCTGCCTTGTAGCGCTCCAGGCTCGTCGCGTGCTGCCCCTGCGCTCTTAGCAAAGCCGCAGTACCTTCTGACAGATTGTTGCCCTTGTAGTAATACGCCGCATCTGACCAGTCTGGTGCATTGTGAACAACAGGAAAATTCGCAACCATATACTCGAGAGTCATATAGTTATACTGATTGTTGTAGTGGTGAAGAATCGCCGTTGCATATGGGTAATCACGCATTATATTGATAATGTCGTGGCGACCACTGAATGTGATACAGTTATCTGCAGCCATTGTCAAAGTTGGTAGAATACTTTGCATAAAGAAAGGAGAATTGGTGTAGCGATCTCCATTGCCGACGATGACCCGAATCGGCTTCTTTACTGCGCGATAATAGCGTTCGGCAATCAGAATTGGAATCAGTGCAGTCTTCTGAAAACTGATATTCGGCTCGAGAATAACAAAGGTCTCGATTTCACCCGCTGCAATAGGTCGCCACTTGGGGTTGCGTGCACCATCGAGTGTTAAGATAGATGAATCCCAGACATAGGGTGCAATTCTCATTGACTTTTCACTTATGTCTACGTGATTGAGTACAGCTGCGTACTCGTCGTGCTGCTTGTAATGCGGCGAAACCCAGATCTCATCAATTTCCCCTACAACGTGATGTGCAAAGTGCATTGAGTGGTAGAAGATGGGTGTCTCGATGTCGATATTCAGAATGTTGCCGAGATAGAGTTTGCAGATACGGGCACCGCCCATCTTGAAGACTCGTCGTAGCATCGGGTCAATGCTCATACCAATCTCGAGGTAGACGTGAATGGGAATAGGAGATCGCGCGATTTCCTCCACGGTGATCATTCGCGTATGCCGAAGAATCGACGGAACCTTCTCAATTTCCTTCGGCTTATCATTGACAAGCAGAATAGGTGCATAGCCAATGCTATCAAAGAGTTTGTACAGTACAAAAACGTTTTGATATAGCCCATTAACGAAAAGACTATCATTGTGAATGGTGGAGGTTGCAAGCAGAATGATCTTACGATTTGCAATAGGTTGCCAAGGCATTGATACACTTCGACAGGCGTCAGCAGGACCCTTCTCACACGAGGTAATGCCAGGAATTTCTAGTGTGGCCATATCACTTTATCCTATGAGACAGGGTCTGTTCTTAAGCAGGGCTGTTTACCGCGAGCGATTCATCGCACCGAGCGATTCTCCAAAACCTCAACGCGTGCCTTGAGTTCCCGGATAGATTCAAGCAGTAAGGGAATGAATTTAGAATATTCCAGATTGAGAGAGCCTCTAGAATCTTGAGAAACAAGTTCTGGCCAGACGGTTTGAACTTCTTGTGCGATAAATCCTAGATCAGATTTGCCACTGGCTCTCCATTCGAATCGCTTCGGCTTCAACTGGAGCACATCTGCGGCCGTAGTTGAAAAGGTTTCGATCTTTGTCTTGAGCAGTTGGTCAGATGGCTGATACAGATTTTGCACATAGGCGGCTTGCGCAACAAGGCTTGATACGTACATTGTCGAAAAATTCGCTCCGAATCCGATAAGCGTCGATACAGTTAAGGTTGAAAAGGAGCCAGATCCACCAGGAAAAGTTAAAGCACTTGCAGCGGTTGTAGCTAATGAAACTGCATTGCTATTTGAATAAAGGCCTGCATTGGAAAGGTTAAGATTAGCAACAACACTAATTGCATTTGATGCAGTGTAGTTGCTAAGAACATCAGCTGCGATAGTTTTAGTATCATAGATAACCATTTCTTGTAGGTTTGCTACCGTTGCCTGAAGTTGTGCGAGCTGTGAAGCGCTATTTGTTCCTTGAACATTTGTTACTATATTTTGGAGTTCAACGATATTCACTAAGAATGGGCTTTGCGACATTTCTAATCGTTAGATATCCTTTTGTTTAGACATCTAAACCCGTAGTCTGGACTGTAGTCAAATCACCCTCTAGCATAGGATGCAACAGGGCAGCACCAATTATTACCATCCATACAACGCCGATGATTCAGATGATACTGGATCTACTGGATCTTCGGGGTCTATTGATGACTTTACAGTCCTAGAAGCAAGAGCTGCAGGTCCTTCTTTTTCAACACTACGAGAAATTGCAAAGTATTCAAATCAAGGGGAGCAAATGACTTCTGCGCGAGGCAGTTTGCCTTATAATGAATATGTTTCGTCGCCAACAATGACACTTCCGGATAGTTCATTCGCTGCTACAGGAAAAACAACATTTAAGACAACACGGAAGGATGTCACAACACTCTTTTTAGTTGATTCTACAAATCGCGATCGTACATCTTTTCTTCAGCCGACAAGTTTTACACTAAGACCGCCTCGTCCTTATAAGACGGTGACGAGCATTCAAATCACGCAGCTGAAGTTGCTATGTTCATTCTTTTACTTTCAGGCGAACAAGGGTAATATAGTACTTCCTGTTGTGGAATTGAATCGTCAGAGTGCAAATACATACTTGGAAAAACCGCTCACGAAGGCTGTGACAATTCGTGAAGGAACCTATACGATTGGTGAACTACTGTCTGAGATCACGTTATGGCTCAACTTTACTCCTCTTTTCTATGATTATCCGACTGGATTTACAGGCTTTGTATCTGCATTTACAACAAACGGTGATTTCGGTGTGAATTTCAACGAGCCTGGCGATACATTTTATGATTCACTGAATAAGAAATTTATTCAGAATCCTACAAAGGATTACATTGTAAAGGCATTTTGGGTTACTCGCTATGCTGGTCTGACGAGCTATACAATTGATCAGATTAAGATTGCATACTACTATCCAGTTCTATACCAGGTTCTTCAAGATCCTACTGATACGGTCGCGTATCCTTACCTCAATTTAACTTTAACAACTACGCAACTTGATCCGGTTGACCAGAACGTGTATACACGAGTTACATTTAATGCCAAGGGTCTGGGAGATCCTGTTATTCTTGAATTGATTGATAATAATATAGCCTATCTTGATCTCTACCGAACAGACAATACATTTCGCTACAGTCTTGTTAATCGCTACCAAATCACATATGATGCACAGAATTTGCGCATCAATCTATTTACATTGACGCTAAATACGTCATTGCTAAATCTTTTCACAAAAACGAGCGCAACAAGTTTAGCGTCAGCCCTTCAGCAAAATGGATATAGTTCGAACGTCTTTATTGCCTTATCAAATCAATTGAATCAGTCGCAGGTCGTATTTAACGATATGTATTCTTATATGCAATCTCAATTTGTAAGATACTTTGCAATTGACTTTGCAACCTATGCTGCTCAGTATTTCGTTAACACTAATAATATTCTCTTTATTCAAAACGGGTTCGATGCGAGCAATATTAGAACTGGATATACACTATCATATTTAACTTCAGGGAATCAGCCTTTAACATCAAGTATTTCAGCCTACTCGAATTCACCTGGATATTGGCCAAGATTAGTGGGTGCAATTGATCCATCAGGGATTAACGTGAGCACGAACTTAATTCCTTATAGCGTTACTTCAAGTAACTTCCAATTTGGAAATGTTATTATTGATGGACTTTCCTCATTTATTAATACAGATCAATCTACTCGCAGTATTGATACAGTAATCACTATCAAGCCTGCAAAATATACAGTTCTGCGGTTTCGCAGCCCGTGTCGTCAAACTTTACAGGTTGAGACGTTGCCTCTGCCATATTATTACAGATATGCAGACTACAACCGCACAGGGTCAAATTCATTGGCTCTTGATCCAAGCAATAACAATGTTGCTCAAAAGTACTTTGATATTTCATATTCATTTATGTACAATACAACAGGTAATTTAGCCAATAATTTAATGGATCAGACAAATTACTCATCTTTACAACTCAATTATACATATGGAAATTCATATTTGTCTTCATTTGTAAGTGCTCCTACTCTACTATTAAATGTGCAGAGCAACTTGGCCCAATTTCAATTTACTGCCCCTCAAATCTATTCAAGTACAACACTTGGTGTCTATACTACAGACTTAACATTTACATCACTCGCTTCTTCATTTCCAGGAACTGTGCTGGCATTTGTCTACCACGATCGTGCAGCATTTATGGCTGATATCAATTCAAGTAATCTACGAAGTGAAGATCCTTACAATTATATTGCATCAAATAGTGTTCGGTCAAATACGTCTAATACTCTTTCAATTAGGTTAAGTACATTTACAGGTAATACCTACTATACGATCTTCAGATCTGAAACACTTTCCTTTGAAAATATAACGTATGTTCCTACTGTAAGTCAGGCTCCATCGACTTCATTTACAATGATTAAGACAGACTATGTGAACTTTAGTCCTTTTGGCGTACCCTCTGATGCATCGAATATAACGAATTATCCATTCGTTACCAATTACGATTCAAATTATACACGTTTACCGGTGAATTCTACTTTACAGGGAACAGATCCACTCAATTCAATTTATTCCAAGTCTCTCTCTGTTTCATTAAAACCTATTGGATACGACATATCAGGCGTATCAGATGATTTAACTGACTATCGTGGATACAATGCGGGTCTTCCTGGATTTGTTCCTAATACTCAATTCCGTATAGATCCTATTTCCCAATATACATTTCAGAAAATCACAGATTTTAATAGCTTAAGTAATAGTTATTTTGCTACTGGATCAAAGAATGCAATTCTTTCACCGATCACAAACGCCCCTTATGATTATAAGGAGAATTCAAATTCAGAAGTCAAAATTGTTCATTGGTATGATGGATATTCAATTCCTAAGCAAAAAAATGATAACTTCCAGCTTACAGACAATATTAGCACGCCAATAACATCTTCATTTCAAAATTTTCTTCTTGGTTCAAATTCACCGTATACAGTTGATCAGAATGGAAATATTCAGTTTGGTGAAGGTATTTCCGCAATTGGATTTTTACCTCAGGACGGTTTATACCTGGTAAGTTCATTTACATTCAAGTCTGTTATTTATCCGATTAATGGAACAACTGCAAGTACTCAAGATCCAAATATGCAAATTCAGAAAATTGGTATTTTTAAGGGTTCTTACATTGCGAATACTTCATTCTTAACACTTGCAAACTCACTTGAGGTTCTAACCAAAATAAATACGACAACCTATGCACCTTCTACACTTGCAAACACGCCCAATTTTGGTGTTGAACTTGGAACCTACTACACCTTTGGATTCGACCCTACATTTATTCCTGAAAGCAATATTAATATTAACGGATATACTCAGGGCAGTAATCAGCTTCTGAGTTATGATTCAATGTATTATTTTGTTCCGTTTGATTCTCAGGGTAATAACACCACCTTTACACAACTAGCTGGAAGTATTTTACCGTATCCTCTAACACAGCTTCCTATTAGTTCATCATCTTATTTCAATCAGACAGCCAAAAACCCGAGTGGATCTCTACAACAGATTACCTACATTGTACCCTCTACGATTTATGGTACTTCTTATAATAATTATGGGCCGAAAAATTCATACGCGGCTACTCAGAGTCAGTATGAACAATCGCAACCCATAACAACTACATCCATTGGATTCCGCGACTTTGGTCTACTGATTCAAAACACAGATGCACTTTATACTTTTGGAGTCTCATTTAGTACATCTATGACAACTGCTATCACTCCTGCCAACGTTGGACTCAATACATTTGTTTCTGAATATAATTCAAGGCTTTGGATTGTAAATTCATTAAGTAATTTTTCTACACTCTCCAATGCAAATCTGAGCTTTACAGGTGCTAAATACGCATCTACAATTGCAAATCTTGTTCCAAGAACAACGGGTGGTACAATGGATTGCATTCGTTATCTAATTAACAAACCAAGTACAATACAGAATTATGAATATTCACGTACATCTACAATCTTTGCTACATTTCCATACACACAAATGCCTGGAACAGATACTTCAACGACCACACAGAATTTTACAGTTCAAGCAAATTCACCTAATATCACGGTGTGGCTTTGGGGTGGCGGTGGAGGTACAAATCCGAGCTCTATGACGAGCGCTATACCGTATATGCCCTATGGAGGTGCTGGAGCCTATGTGAAGGCAACCATTAATATTCAACAAATGTTTTCAATCTATGGTGGCGGTGCAACATTTAATTCAACAATTTCTGTAGTTGTAGGCAAGGGAGGAAATCGTGATAACTTTACATTTCCTGCATACAGCCCCTTGTCAAACTATGCGCAGCCTCGTTATGGAGGAGGAGGAACAAGTATTGCGTCTACCATTAATGTTACTACGTTCAATGGCAAAACACAGAATGATGATATCTTACCGCAGGGTGGTGGCTTTTCTGGATTGTTCTTAGGATCTAACTTAGCAACTGCAATTCCTCTTCTGATCGTGGGCGGTGGCGGTGCTGGAGGTGCATACTCACTGGGTGGCCCTGGAGGGTTCGGTCTACCTGCACCAACAATCGGTAGCCTAACACCTTATTTGTTTTCAGGCATCACGATTGCTACTCAAATCGCATTGCAGATTCCATTCTCAGCAATCCAAGATGTAGATAACTTATCCTTTTTTCCTGGCAGCGCAGTGACTGCAATGATTGACGGTAATCTTGGAACTACTTGGAATCCTACAGGTACACCGACTCTGCAGCCTTATAATTTTAATCCGACAAATCAGACCTATCGTATAAATCTGCAATTTAGCTCAAATGTCTTAAGCTTATCTAAACTACGCTATTATGGACCCAATTTGGGAGATGCTTCTCATCCACCGACTGGGTTTGTTGTTTATAATAATCAGTACAAGACACAAGTTCTCTATTCAAATACATCCGTCACCTATGGAAATTATAGTTCTTCAAACACTGGAACCTTTGGAGCAACGCAACAGCTTTTCTTGGATCTGCCGATTACATCAGCTATCTCTCCTACAACAACGACAACCTATGCAGGCTTTGTTTCTGTAGGTGCAACCTTAGCTGCATCGAACGTAATTCAATATAGTATTGATGGAAGCAACTGGTTTTCTGCAAATACGAATGGCTATCGGTTTTTTCAAGGCGATGTCAGATATCAAGGCATTGGGTTTGGTGTAAAATATGCAAATGGTATCTGGTTAGCTGGAGGAACAGGATCAACTCTCTACTTATCTAACTTTGGAACCACTTGGAATGCAAAACTGACCAATTCTGGATGGCAAGCCTTTGCAATGTCAGCCTCAGGAAAATACCAAATTGCGTGTACCTATAGTCGTCCCCCCTTCTTTTCGAGTGATTTTGGAGCATCGTTTAATCCTATTGTTTCAAATGTAGGCGCTTTTGGATGGTTAGGTGCAGCGATGTCCGCAACAGGTCAGTACATTGTCTTATGTTCATATGGCTATGTCTACGTTTCATCGAATTTTGGCGCTAGTTTTACTACAATTTTTGCAATTGGATTCGCATACTGGTCAAGCGTTGCGATCTCAGCATCGGGTCAATATATCTGGGCTGTAGTAAACAATGGAACTGCTTTCACTTCTGGAAATTACGGATCTACCTGGAGTAGTGCATCAGGAATCCCTACTGTATCACAAGTAGCCGTTTCAGGATCTGGTCAGTATGTCACACTTGTTTCGAACTATGGAAATAATATATGGGTCTCAAATAACTTTGGAGTCTCTTGGATAAATGTGTCGACTGGCGGTATTAATTGTAATGGTGTATCGATGTCATCAACAGGCAGATATCAGCTTGTTGGTGCGAATAACGGCATTTGGCTATCGACCAATTTTGGTGTTTCATTTACACGTTTATCAGCAGTTGTGAATAATATTGGATATGGAACTGCAATGTCAGCAACGGGTCGGTATATGATAGTTGGAACAGAGAATGCTGGCTGGTGGTATTCAAGCAACTTTGGAGCTAACTGGTCAGTGTATAATATTGGTGTTCAAGGATTCGCAACTGCAATGTCAGCGGATGGAAAGTATATGTTGATTGGGCCTTACTCAGGAGGATTCGGATATCAATCGATAGCGACAACACCAACGGTAGTCAATCCGTATATGTTCATAAGCACGGATGCAATTAACTGGAATCCAGTGACAATAACAGAGTATGATGGAGTACTTATTGAATCCATTGCCTATAGCCCTGCATTAGGACTCTGGGTCGCAGGTGGTCAAGCAGGAACAATGGGATGCTTTATCTGTAGTACTGATGGACTGAACTGGAACTTTGGAGGTATCACGAATCCCTTTACTGTAGGTATATCGGTCGTTAAGTATTTGAATGGTAATTTCTTTGCGTGTGGATATGGTGATACTGGAGGAAAATACTCAACCGATGGATTTACGTGGAATAACATTTTTGCACTCGTTGGCTATGATATCACCTATGGAAATGGAGTGTATGTTGCAGGTGGATATCCTCAGAATCCTCCGTTATACAGTGGAATTATCTACAGTTTTACAGGCAGCAATGGCTGGACGGCTGCTAACCAAGCTGGCCCTAACTATTTCTTCAGAAATCTGCAATACTGGGGTATGAGCTTTGCATTTGGAAGAACTGCAAATTACCCGAATGGTGTGTTTACGACTGCAGGATTGTATGGAAATAACGGAACAATTTGTCGTATTTACTACAGTCCAGATGGAATTAACTGGTACAATACAACTGATCGAACTGTAAGTGGAGCTGCATACAATCAAAGTTATCGTGGATGCGCCTATGGAAACTCGAATTTTGTGTGTGTAGGAGAAGGGCCTGGTCAGTTTCAAATTGCTGGCTATTCTAACCCTGGAGCAAAACAAACATCAACACGCTACAGTACAGACGCTATTAATTGGGGTTATAACCTTACAGGTGGCTACACTCCTTATCAGTACAATCAATTTGGTAGTATTACTCAGACAGGTGAAATCGGTTTTGAGGTTGACTCTGGACCGATCATAATTGTACCCAATCTTTCAACGGTGTATGTTGAGATGCAAAAGACTACTCAATATCAGATCTATGCATACGAGATACAGGCCTTTGGCGCTGCGTCTCCACTTGTCCCTCAGACACCTGCAAACCCATTGTCGAATGCGATCGACAATAATCTTGCAACTTACTACTGGCCGAGTGAGGCCCAAACCTTAGGATTAACTTCATATCCGTTTAACTTGAATTTTTCGACACCGGTCTCAGTTCTCAATCGTCTACAGGTCTATTCACCCTTATCGAATCAAAATCTAGCAACGAGTATCACAGTTGCGACCGATGGAGTAGGTCCACTTACCACTGTAGCCAATCTGACGTTTCTAAACTATTCCACGCTAAGTGGCAATTACGTGTATGAAGTAGGCTTTGTTCCTAGTTTATCCAATATTTCTACATTATCATTGACTCTCGGAAAAACCACAACAAGCAGTATCGAGCTTGCTGAAGTAATACCCCAGTATAATCCTCTGAATGCAGCAACGCCGTTTGTCCCTGTATCTGTTTCTGATCTAGAAAATCGTGGAGGGTTTGGTGGTCTAGTTGTATCGAATATCATAGGAACAATGCCAAGTCTCATTAACTATTGGAATGTGAACACGTGGAATGTAAATACAACTACTCAAACTCTGCGACTCCAATTTTCGTTTTCACCGAACGCAACTCAGCTAAATCATATGCAGGTCTATTCTGATGTGTTTGGTGGCGGTGGATCGCATATGATTAATGGAATCGGAGTCTATTTGGACTCAACTAAAACAGTTGTTCTCTACTCGAATGCAAGTCCTACAGCACTGCAATACAAGAATTTTATGTATTATGATTTTGATATTGCCAATAATACGAATACTGCCTCACTCTATGTTGAACTAACAAAGACAACTGCCGCGCCGAATTACCAGCCTTATATATACCAAGTTGCATTTTATAATATAGGAGCCACTCCAGGAACATTAGGAGGATTTACAGGAGGTCTCATAAATACAATTCTACAACAGTCGAATACACTCACGTACCAAGACGGTGGTGGTGGAACAGTATCAGGAGGGGGTGCCGCGGGTGCTGCAGGTATTGTCAGCACAAACACGTTTGGTCTTGCAGGAACATTATACACTGGAGGTCGCCCTGCACCCAACTCAGGAAATGCAGCATTAGTCTCAACAATGTTCTATAATAATCCTGTTCCACCGCCGTCTACGATCATCTATATCTCATCTTCTGCAGGTGGAGGTGGTGGTGGCTACTATGGAGGAGGTGGAGGTGGAACAATCTCAACATTTCCTGGAGTATCTCAAACATTTGTTGGAAATTACGGAGGTGCTGGTGGCGGTGGCTCAGGCTTTATTCCCACACTTGGACTGGGTATTCTTGGAACGGGTGGAACCATCTCCATTGCTAGTAATAGAGTCTTTCACACTTTTACAGGAAATGGAGTCTTTACTGTATTACCAACTACAGGTCTAACAGTTGAGATCTTTGCCATTGGTGGCGGTGGAGGTGGTGGCAGCTGGTCTGGTGGTGGTGGAGGTGCTGGAAACTTGCTGATTGCTAGAACAACTCTGACTGCAGGATCTTATACAGTAACAATTGGAGCGGGTGGCGCAGGAGGATATGCTCCAACCTCAACACAGGCAGGAAGTGGCTCAGCAACTACATTTGGTGCAATACTGTCAGCTCCAGGAGGAGGTGGCGGTGGAACATACAGTCTAAATGCAGGACAAAATGGAGGATCGGGTGGTGGTGGTTCTGCAGCTGGCACTGGCTTTATTGGTGCTGGAGCTGCTATAACAGGAACTGCAAGTGGAACTATTGTTGCTAACTTGGCAACGTCTGGAGGAACAGGAGCAAATTCAGGAAATACAGGTGGTGCAGGCGGTGGTGGTGCAACACAAGCAGGCATAAACCAGGTATTTGGAAGCGGTTTAGGAAGATCAGGAGGTAGTGGATACACTTACTATGGAAATACATATGGAGGTGGTGGAGGTGGTGGTGGTGCTACAGCTAAGGGTGGATTAGGTGGATCTGGCGGTGGTGGCGCAGGTGTGCTAGGACCTGCGTCAGGCGTAGATGGAACACCAAACACAGGTGGTGGTGGTGGAGGAACAAACTATGGTGGATTCGGTGGCGCAGGAGGTTCGGGTCTTGTGATTGTATCCTATACCTATACACCGCTCATTTCGTTAATTGAGTACGGTGTTGCAGATAGAGGAACGGTGACACCCTCGAACTGGATTGCTCCTGGCATTGGAGCACAATCAACCTTTATTGGGCAAAGTCTGCTAACTCCTATAGATGCAACAAACTTTTATGGCGGTGGAGGAATTCCTGGGTCGAATAATGGTATTGGTACTCACGGTCTTGTTATCTTAAATTATGAGACTCAATATGTTGTATCACCTCCAAATATAAATACTGCATCAACGTTCCTAACAGACGCAAGTAAGCTATCTCTGTTTCAGGCTCCAATAGATACAGCAGCAAGTGTACGATCTCTAACATTTGGAACTTATACTGATCAGATTCAGACAGTTTCACAATATGCAAACTACAATTATGTCTGGTATCGCTCGTATTTGTCGCTTGTTGGAGGCTCTTTGAACTCCAGGTTAAAACCTACAATTGGTACTCCAGTATTCCCTATAGCTACCTATCCTTTCTTGCCTACACCTGTATTTAACATTCTTGCAAGTGAATTCAATAATATAAGCAGTTTTTACAATGGAACTAATTTGGTAAGCCCTACGTCGATAACGAACACCATCAATTTCAGTCAATTGATTTACAATACGTTCTTTGTTGTGACTCCTTTCACTTCACCAAATTACGATCAAGCAACTCGTGTCTACTGCCTACTTGATTACTTACAGGATCCAACTAATTTTCTGAACCCACACGTGAATCCAGCCAATCCAACTCTCGATCGCATTTTTGGTGGTCTTCCTGGATTCGGATATTGGGCAAATCCATTCCTAACAAATACCAGTTTTGTGGGATTTGATCTTGGGCCAAGTTTAGTTCCTCCTTCATCACTTGTTGCCAGTATCAGTGCACCCTATGTTCCGTCATCAATGCAAGCGATGTATGGTCTAGTCATTGAGCAGAATTTGAGTACTGGATACTACACGATGAAAGATATTATGAGCTTCAAACCGAATTCTTCAGATGTTGCATCCATAGGATCAAACTGGGCTCTAGCAAGTCAATATAATGAGTCATTTGTTGTACGTAATCCTGAGTCAGATAATATGAATGGCTACATTTCAGTACAGCCTTCAGATTTTAAGAATGCAATCAATGGACGTCTGCCTCTTTTTAACTATAAGACATTTTACACTACAATAAGAACAAACGCAGGATCTCTTATCCAGTCTCCAATCCATATGATTAATGATTTTGAGGGATCACAGGCCTTTTTCTATTCTTACCAGAATTCGAACACTGTAGATTACAGTACAGTGTTGATAACACACTTACCGTTGACCTCTACGTTGATTTCATTGAACAATTATAACATCTTAGATCGTTCCAACAACACTACAAGAATTCTTGGAACAGCCATCGCCGAATATTCATATGGATCTTTAGCGAGTACATCTGTATCTGTAGTTAACCAATTTGGGTATGCAAGTTTATCTCCTAGAAACTACTATCCGCAGATCAGCTTATATCAAGGATCAAACAGTGCAGGTGTGAATAATAACTTCTACAATAACTTTATTTCAACATCGCCATATATATTATCAACAAGTGTAAATGTGGGTCGTCTGATCAATGACTACAATGGAAACATATATGCATCGGATCGCTTTGGATCAAGCAATACCTTTGAAAATGTATGTACAACACAAGTGTATATGCAGAAGTTTTTAAAGAATAAGTTGAATTATGCTAGCCCATCCTATGTACTCTCAAAATATAATGCTGGCAATTTGACACCTTATACTGATTTCTTCTTTTCAAAATTTACGAACATCTGGCATTTACAAGGAACTTCAAATATGTCAACATTGTATGGTGCTCGCTTAACATCACCTTTTGACTTCACTATCACAACCAATTTCATTAATCAAGTCTTTTATCCTACGCACAAGATTAGTTTACAAAAGAAGGGTGCAGGTCAAAATCCTATAACACAAGTAGGCGATTTAGTAAATAATGCATACCCTTCGTTTCCTCATACTGAAATGTTCTTTTACAATAACTACACGAGTATGGTAGCAGATATCAGCGGTGCTGGTAAGTACGCAAATGAACAGACCTCTAATTTTAGAAACGCGAATCAAACTTTCTCAGGATTCTTCTTTAACTCCTTTATTAATGATATCAACTTACAGAAAACAACAAATTACAATAGTGGAAATGACTCTTATTATTACTTAGCTATACGCGCATACTCACCTTCAGAACAATTTAAATGTGTCTTACGAATGGCATTACCTGGACGATATGATTTTGGATATTTGAGCTTGGCCGATTTGAGTAATGAATACGTAATAATACAAAATACAAGCGCAGTGAATCCTGATTACCAATTTGTTCTCAATCAATTCAATGTGCCTTTTATTTTCCAATCGAGAACATTCGGTGCAACGGGTCTGCCTGGATACTCTGGCTCAAATATTTCATCGGTTCAATTTGGTGATTTCTTAAAACAGTATATCAATATTTATAATACTATTCAGACAGATACGGTCATTGTAAGTTCTGTATCAGGTATCGTCGCTCAAGGCAATGTGAACTTAATCACAGGAGATTTGCAGTACATTCTGCCTTCAAGTCTTGCAAGTAGATCAAGAAATCAGGACCCTCTACAGTTTGCATTATACTTATCTACATTTGTAAGTCCTGCAAATAAGGGTATTGAACAATATGGACTTGGATACAATCTTGGGTATGCAAAGATTGACACGCCTTATAATTCAATTCAGCGTGCAACATCCTTCTTCAAAATTTTGGATGACTACATTTATTTGAAGATGAACCCTGAGTACAATATGAATCAGTTAGATGTAAGTCGCCAAGAAAACTTTTCGGCTACACAAGATCCTGTTGCAGAATCGCAGCTCTATAACTGCAAATTGTTGCTCAATACGTTTGGCTCCTATGCTCAGACTGTTGTACAGAATCCAGTCTTCTTCAATCCTCCGATTGGCAAGCTTGACAAGCTCAGCTTTCAGTGGTATGACGTAACAGGAACATTAATTAATAATACAGACTGTGAATGGAGCGCAGTTCTTCAGATTACGGAATCAGTTCTTGTTGCGACACCTGATTCAACATTACCCGCGCAAGCACCATAGTAAAAAAACTAGAAGAGGTCAGAGAGAAGATGTCTTCTGCAACAAATCCAACAGTAGCAATGGGAACTCCGTTTGAGGCTGGAAGTCCTACCGAACGCTATCCGATTCAGTCTTCAAAGACAAAGCCTTTTTTTCCGCCGGTTTGCCTCAGCTCTCACTGGGACGCAACACAAATTTACAATCGCACAGTGCCCACGGCACTTGTATCGCTGCCTGTAGATTTCCGTCCGTATACGAAGGTCTGTCTTGAGTATCGTACGAGTGCCCCTGAGGTGCCAGCTCCTGAGGTACCAAATTCACTTGTGTTTCCTGGTGGCGGTGATGTCTATCCGCCTACCCGGTACTTGAATAATATTGACAAGGAGAGTTTGCTAAGACGTCTCGATCGCCCACTGGGTACGTGCGATCCTGAGCAGTTTGAGCCGGATTTTAGTGGAGATATGTTCCAGTCTCGCATTTTACTGCCTGAGTCATCCAAGAACCCGAGTCGCTTTGTTGAGGAGCTTGCGATGCCTCAGGTTCTTTTACGTGTTGGACCGTATGGATGCAGACAGCAAGCGGATGAAAAGAATTGGGAGAGATCTCCTCGGTTATTCAATAACTCAACGAAACAGGATCGCTACTTTGCTAAGGGTGTTGAGCCTCCCCGGCAGAACATTTGGCAACAGGAAAAGATACGGTGCTCACCGCCAACACGGGATCCACCGAAGTACCGGCTTGAGAATCAGCAGCAGGTTCGTCGCCCGGTCATTGTTCCTGGAACTCAAAATATTGCTGTAGTAACGTCTCTGGGTACTGCATCGCAGGCCTATGTAGATCCGAATTTTACGATTAATTATCCTGTTAGACCTTTGGCTTAGTAGCCTTTGGCTTAGTAGCCTTTGGCTTAGTTATCTGCAGATAAATATGCGCCCTATGACCCTACTATCTAAGCAAGACCAAGTGTAAGAAGAAAAATGATTGAATGGTTTGTAATCCTAGGAATCATTTTTTGCATTGTGGTTTGGTATTATACGCAGACAGTGAATCAATATGGTCTATCTCAGATCACCGAATCTCAGATCCCCTTGCAGCTCGCAGCACTGTGGCAGGAAAAGAAGCCGATTGTCATCTCAGATGTACGTGAATCTGAAATCTGGATGGCAAAATCGCTGAGTCAGACCAGATTCTGGGCAGCACAGCCGATTTGGGCACAGTATGAATCTGATCCTATGATTTTGGTCCCTGATAACAAGGCCCAGCAGATGACGTGGTCAGATATGCTGGGAATTTCACAGATTGAGACTGATTTACTTATGAAGTGGTTTGATCTATCGCCTTGGATCTACAGTGTACGTACAGAAGCTCACGTTGGACACGAAGGGCTACGTCAGGCCTACGGATATGCGACAGTCTATCACGTTACGGATGGTGAAGCTCGAGCGATTTTACTGCATAATGCACAAAAGAGTAAGATGCCTCCTGGGTGGCTGGGTCTACGATGGAATGAGGCAAATGGAGTGCATCATCCGCTCTGGAACCAAGTACAGAATATTGAGGTTATCTTGAGACCTGGAACAGTACTACTTATTCCGAGTCATTGGATTGTTGCGATTGAACCTCTGGCTTTGGAAAAACCAGTTTGGTGGACACGATCTGATCTGCATCATCCAATTTCTGGATGGGCACAGCGATGGAACGAGCGAGTACCTTGAAAGCACCCTAAAAATTGGTTTCTTTCTGCGACTAAACAGTAGTATGAGTGAGGAATCAAAGCCAGATGATACAGAAGCTGATGAGGTAGAGGGATCAATTAATGATAGTATTGCTGCAATTCGAGAGAAAGTTGAACAGATTTGCCACGTATCCAAGCATATGCATACACGGGCTGTAAGAATCAATTGTCGTCTTGATAATCCCGATTTAGATATTTGGATTCAGCCCTTCAAACTCCACACACGAGCTGTCAAGTGGGCTAAGAAGAATATGCTGGCATCCGTTTGCTCCTTCTTTCAAGTGCATCAACTTATACAGGAAAATGCAAAGAAGGAAAATCGTATTCTATCATCAACCAAGGGGTTGCGCGTAAAACTTACTTCAATGGAGGCTGAGATTCTTGATCTGCCAGCTAATGAAGAGATTCCGATTTGGACCATTTTAGGAAAGCTGCCCCGATTCTTCGTCTAAAATGCTACTGTATAGACATAGTCTAAAGTAATAATTTTTTATTAGTTTAGAATGTCATTTTTTATTGATCCTTATAAGTCAACGCCTCTTTGTGAAATAATGGGTCGTCAAGGAAGTGATAAAGGACATGCCGATGTAAACTATCCACTTCACAATTATACAATATTATATCATCAGTTATTTGAACATCTTTGTGATAAACCGATTCGTATCTTTGAACTTGGATTAGGAACACATAATGTGAATATATTAAGTGCAATGCATCCTGTTTATATTGTTGGAGCATCTTTACGGGGATGGGCTGAGTATTTTCCAAATGCCAAAGTCTATGGAGCAGATATTGATCACGAAATTATATTTGAAGAGCCAAGAATTATGACCTATTTTTGTGATCAGACAAATCCTTACATAATTAAGACATTATGGGATCACAAGGAATTAGAAGAACCCTTTGATATTATTATTGAAGATGGTCTTCATACGTTTGATGCGAATGTATGCTTCTTTGAGAATAGCATTCATAAAGTTAAAAAGGGAGGATTTTATATTATAGAAGATATTAATCCTACTGATTATATTTTATTTGAAGAGAAAATACAGGTATGGAAAAAGAAGTATCCTTTGTATGAATTTTGGCTATTCAAACTTCCTAGTCTTCGAAATCAGGAGGATAATAATGTTATGGTTATTTTGACTTGATCGAGGTTCAAAAATTGGTTGCTAACCCATTTTTATTGAAAGGTACAACGAATGGATAGTGAACAACAAAAAGCAGTAGACTATGCAGGACAAAGACGCTCATTCTTTCTAACAGGTGCAGGAGGAACAGGAAAGTCATTTGTCATTCAGCATATTGTAGAGGCAATTGAAAAATCTGGACGAGATGTTGCATTAACTGCAATGACAGGTTGTGCTGCTCTACTTCTGGGGTCTAACGCAAAGACACTTCACTCCTGGGCTGGAATTGGCCTGGGAAAAGAGTCGGTCGAGGTGCTTGTTCCGAAGATTAAGAAGTCAAACAAGGCACGTAAGAATTGGTTAAATGCTGATTGCTTAATCATTGATGAGGTATCGATGATGACACCTGATCTACTCGATAAGCTAGAGGCCATCGCGAAACTCATCAAGAAGAACAAGGCGCCGTTTGGAGGTCTTCAAGTAATCCTTGTTGGTGATTTGTATCAGCTACCGCCAATTTACAAGGAAGGTGAACTTACTGCAGCCAATGCACAGTTTGTCTTTGAGTCGCAGTCGTGGCGAAACTACATTAAAGATGTGGTAGTTCTAGACAAGGTTCATCGTCAGTCAGATCCTGTCTTTCTACAGATTCTCAATGAGGCGCGTGCGGGTGCTCTGAGCGAGGAGTCAATCAAGATTCTGGAGTCGCGCAAAACAAATGCGTGGAAGAAGCTGGAGATCAAGCCGACACTTCTGTTTACGAGGAGAGCGGATGTAGATGATGTAAATGTAGCCCAGCTACAAAAGTGCCCAGGGGAGGATGTAGTCTACAAGGTTAAGAGTGTGAAGCTACCGAATGTCTTTGCAACAGAGCAGGAAATTCAATGGGCTGTGGAACGAATGGACAAGAACAGTCCGTATGTTCCTGAGCTTCGTTTACGAAAGGGAGCACAGGTGATGCTTTTGACAAACAAGCATACAGAATACAAGTTAGTGAATGGAAGTCGTGGTGTTGTTGTAGGATTCTCCGATGACAATGACCAGAAGCGGCTTACTGAACTTGAAAAGGCTGATAAGACTCCTGAAGTAGAAAAGCAAGTGAAAGATCTTAAGATGCAGCTTGAAGGCTCTTCTCGCTTGCCGATTGTCAAGTTCAAGTCAGGAGGAACCCTTGTCATTGATTATCACGCGTGGGAATCGGATGAGATCAAGGGTCTACAAAGGGAACAGATTCCTCTGCGACTCGCCTATGCCGTCACAATCCACAAGGCACAAGGTGCCACTCTGGATTGCGCTCTAGTTGATATTGGTGATAACACCTTTGAATATGGTCAGGCCTATGTTGCACTCTCGCGCGTCAAGTCGCTTGATTCACTGTATATCTGGGATCTGAATCCATCTGCATTCCGAGTGCATCCGAAGGTCAAGGCATACCTCGATTCACTTCCTACACCGAATGAAGAAACAGAGATGACAGATCAGCCTCCATCACCGTCTTCAGAGACTGTTCTAGAGGAACATCCTGCATATACGGAGCGCATAGTAATCGTATCAAAAACCGAATAAAGGGTCGTATGCCAGTATCTGCAGCAAGTGCTGTGCGCTGCTGAAATCCGAGTGTATCAATGACGGTTTGTTCAATCTCTTTTCTAAAGGGCACGGGTGCCTTGAGACCTGCGAGTGCTTCCGTTATGGTATTGATCGGGCTAAATGTCATATAACGACTCAGAATAAACTCAAGAATTAAACTCTGTTTTTTACTGAGTACAAGCGTTGGAGTTGCGGCCTGCAATCGTAGAGTTGCACAGAGACTTTGAAGTTCTTTGATCATTTGCCAAAATACGGGTTTCTCTTTCAAATACTTCAAATACCAATAGGACTGAGTGATAACAAGATCATTTGTTGACAGTTTCTTGAGTGAGACTTCACGATCATTATCCCACTGGTCTACGAGTCGCTTTGGATCCACTGTATCCAGCTTTTTCTGATAGCAGTAGTTCAGAATTCTGGCTTCGAAGGGAACTTGGCTGTATCCACTATAGAATTCATAGCGTTGAATGTAATCAGATAAATACTTAGGTAGATCATTCCATCCAGTGGAGGTATTCTTCAGAAGGCAGTGGCCAAAATCAGAAACGCCGAGCTGCAGTGATTTGTCAAGTTGAGTACGAACAAACAGATTGCCAATATGTAAATCAATATGAAAGAGTTGATCGTTGGGATTCTGATAGAAGCGTTGCAGACCGCTTAGAAATGAAGGTATAGCGTGCATCACTTGCCGGATGAGGTATTTGTAGTCGGTATTCTTCTGAAACTTGATCCATTCACCGACCGTGATGGGATAGCGTTGAATATAGTAGATTTTGTGCGTTCCTTGCGAAATCGCCTTACCGTCTTTCAGTGTTTTTTCTAGACCTTGGCACGCTTGATCTTTTTCGGTCCAGGCGCTCAGCGCAGATGTACTGGCTATATAAGCTCCTTTATCAGCGAGTTTAGGAGGACTCTTTGAATTCGCGGGCTTGCAGGTTCCTTCCAACTTTGCGATAAACGTGGACGCCAGAGGTCCGAGAAGATCAGCAGCAGCCTTCAGATAGATATCTTCTGTATCGCTCATTGGAACAATCTTACTCACATATCTTCCGTCGCGACTTAACGGAATATGAGCATAATCGGTACTGCCTTCACAGGGCCACGCAGGTTCTGCAAATACACAACCATCTACACCTTCTCCTATAATACGACCACCTGATTGCATCCTTGATGCTTCTAGTTGTTGCCCTAAAAATTGGTTCGCTAGAAAAGTTTCCATTTGACACTTTCCAATGGAGAATTCCTCACGAAAGAATATCTTGTCTCGGTCTAAGATGGAGGAGCACATTACATCATTAACATCATCAATTGATACGAATTCCGCATCATCGATTGGAGGTGCACGAGGGTCTCCGGGTAAGAGGATGGTTTTACCAAAGATTGAACCTCCGGCACTTTCACTGACGGAGACTGCGTCAGGAACTGAGACAAAAAATTCTACAGCCGCTACTAACGTAGTACAACCCGTTAAACCGGTTGATGAGCCTCTGCTGATTGCTAATCCGCAGCGATTTGTACTATTTCCTGTCGAGCACCCTGATGTGATGGCGATGGCCAAGAAGGCGATTGCTGTTTTCTGGACGCCTGAGGAGATTGATCTGACAAAGGACATTCGGGATTGGGAGAAGCTCGATGCGAACACACAGCACTTTGTAAAGCACGTACTAGGCTTCTTTGCGGCGAGCGATGGAATTCTGATGGAGAATCTGGCACTGAATTTCCAGCACGAGGTGCAGTGGCCTGAGGCCAAGTACTTCTATGCGAACCAGAACTTTATGGAGGCCATTCACTCGGAGACCTATAGTCTTCTGATCGACACCTATATCGCTGATAAGAAGGAGAAGCAGCACCTTCTTGAAGGCTCAACGACAATCCCTGCGATCAAGAAGAAGGCAGACTGGGCTTTGCAGTGGCTAAATGCCGCGAACGCTGACTTTGCCACTCGTCTGATTGCCTTTGCCGCGGTCGAGGGCATCTTCTTCAGTGGCGCGTTTTGCAGTATCTTCTGGCTCAAGAAGCGCGGTCTGATGCCGGGCCTGACGACGAGCAATGAGTTCATTGCCCGCGACGAGGGAATGCACACTGACTTTGCGTGCTTGATGTATAGCAAGATCAAGCACCGCCTATCAAAGACAAAGGCAACTAAGATTATTAAGGATGCAGTAAAGATTGAGAAGAATTTCATTACGAAGGCGCTGCCGTGCGAGCTGATTGGAATGAATGCAGTCTTGATGAGCCAGTACATTGAGTTTGTTGCGGATCGTCTCTTGGTGCAGTTGGGATACCCGAAGGTGTATGATTCGGCGAATCCGTTTGACTTTATGGAGCGGATCTCGTTGGAGGGCAAGGATAACTTCTTTGAGAAGCGAGTCACCAATTACGCGAAGGCGGCAGTAGGTAAGACACAGGAGGAGATGAGTTTCTCGATGGCGGCTGACTTCTAAACACTGTTTTCACAATGCGCAACTTCTGCTTCTCATCAAGAGGTGCACCCGTACGACGCTGAATGTCGTCATATTCTAGTGCGATCGGAGCCTGCTTTTAGACCCTGCGGCCTTTTCTACTTTTGCCGACTGCCCGCTTAGCACGTCTACGACGTGTTTGCTTGCGACGACGACCACCCTTCTTAGCAGCAGCATTCCTTCTTTCTGCTTCTTCTTCAACGGCTTTAATAAATGCATTCTCATTTTCTGTAGAAGCGGCAGCAGCATTCTGTTCTCTTAATTCTTCTTCAACCGCTGCTGCAAACCTCTCGCTCCTAACTTGTTCTGCCCTGGCGACAGCGGCGGCGAGGCGCGCTTCAGCGGCGGCGGCAGCAGCATTCTGTTCTTTTGCTTCTTCCTCAAGTGCCGCAGCAAATCTCTCTCCATTAAGAGCATTACTCAAGTTCTTTGCTGCATTGCTAGGAGCCGTCCCCAATCCAAGACCAAGGGCACCTGACATTCTATAGTAATAGATGTTAAGTTACGTGCTGAATAACAAACTCCGCTTCTAAACTTACGCGAACCCTAAAAAATGAATCATACTTTTTCTACATAAAAAGGTATGCCTAGCCACGGAGTTGAGATTATTGAGGGAATTCCTGTTCTTCTACGCGATGGTATTATGTACGCCTTTCAGCACGGAGTTGCCAGTCCGCCGTCGATTCGTCTTGGCTCTTACAATGCTACAACGAAGAAGGCAACGTGGGAGTCGGCTGCTTTGCCGCAGTGGCTGACGACTTACAAGACGAATCTGGTTGCACGGTCGCGTAAGATCTAATCTATTGCTTACGCTCGTAAAGAACCGGGGACACAAAATTTGAACCTTTTTTGGTATTCATCGTATGTACACATACAATGAATAGCGATCGAACAATTCGTTTAGAAGAGCACATCATTAGTGCATTAGGTCTTTGGTATCTTGAGTGGCAGGCATCGCAGAAGGACAGATTGAAGAAGCAGTTTCAGTCGCCAAAGACATTTATTGACAAGCACTTGACGGCGGCTTCAAATAAAAATACTTAGTTAGTGCCGAGAGTAAATGCCTTCTTGGGAACACCGCAGTTAGCTTGGTTCTGACGTCCAAGTATATACTGCATACGCTCAGCATTGCTACTGAATTGTCTCGGACCTGTTGCTCCTTGAGTAATTTGCCAATATTGATAGACTGAATTAGCAGCCGCTTGAGTGGCTACATTATCAAATACGATAGGTTGATATTGCTGAGTGGTACAGGCGCAGGTGCGAGTAGAATCTGACATCTACCGTCATAACATATTTTATATTTGTACTACGGTATTGTATTGGCCGGCCGCTGCGCCGGCAGGATCATTTTCTACAAAGATCTGTTGGCCGAGTAAAAAGAGTGTAGATTCTTGTGTAGTTGGAAATTTGTAGTAGGATGCATCTTTATATCCTTGAGCTCTCAATGCTGCGATAGCAGAATTGTATGCTTGAACTCTTGTAAAGATTGTTGCAGCTCTATTGTATTGCTCAGCTTGGGAAAAGGTTAATGCCTTCATTTTTCCAAGAGGAAAGCAGACCATCTACAGATTCAGTATGTTTCAAAAAATTGAATAGGCACATGTACAAACAAAGGTACAGCCAAAATGTTCCGCTATTACGTTAATCCCAATGGTCCTACTGTCGCATCGGTAGCGAAGCTCAAGGATGGAACCTTTCTGGAGATTGTTCGGGACTCCGAATATCAGAAGGAAAAGCGAGTCTTCAAGGAATACACGGAGTGGCTAGCAACTCTTCCTATGGGTGGATTTGTCTTGGATACACGTGTAAAATCTCCATTCAAGGAATCTAAGGCCCCTGAGCCCCCTGAGCCTCCTGCACCTGTTGACGAGAGCCTCAAGGATGTGCCGTACCTGATGGCTCTGAAGCAGAAGTACGGGATTCGGACAAAGCCTAATCCTCATAAGAAGGGCAATCTCTTTAATCTTCAGCTAGCGAAGCTGAAGGATGATCTTGAGAAGAATACTGAGCTGCTTGGAAACAAGAAGGATCCTCTACATCAATTCAGCAAGTACCAGGATCTGAAACTTCGAAATGAGATAGCTGATATGGAGGCGCGCCTTGCGAACAATCCTGAAGTGGCAACCAAGACTGTCTATAATCAGCCGGTTAGAAAGCACGCAATTGCTCTTGTTCAGGTTGGTACTCGATATGCTCCTCTTGCCTATCATTCTAGCGATCACGTTCTCATCTTCAATGGTAAGAGTGGAAAGACATTTGAGGAGGTCGGATTGCCGCCGAGGCCTGAACTGTGGATGCAGAAGGGTCAGCGTATATTCAAGGCTGTCTGAAAGATCTATGACAAAACAAAAAATAAATTTGAAAGCCTCTACAACAATTTTTTACAACAACCTATGTGTGATATTTGTTCATCGATTGTTCGTACTGATAAGAAACATGACATTGCGTGTTGTCCGATGAGAGCTGCGTTATATTGCAATGTCTGTCAGGTCTATGGTCATTCATTGCACAAGTGTCCCGATAAGGATGCTTGGCGAGTCCGGACACCTGAATTTCAGGAACAGTTGATTCCATTGCGAATTCGAAAGCAGTATAACATAACAACACAGACACCTCTTGATCCAATGGATGTTGAGATGACACCATATCTATATCCTCCGGTAATCGAATTACCCGATGATAAGGATGGGAAAGCGGTTCGAGCGATGCTGACGAGTTTTCAGATTCCAACGGGTCAGGTGAAGGAGAATCGCCGAGTTCTAGAAGCCTATGGAGCACTGATTGGAAAAAAGGTAGTCTATTTACAGAATGAGCAAGTTGTCAAGGAGAAGATTAAGATTAAGGTCAAGAAAGTATCGCAGGTACAACCGGAAGCGGTCGGTTAGACGGCAGCGAGGAGGCGCAGTAGGAGACTTACGATATTTTCCGGATGACAGTATTGTCATAACACCGCTTGACCCGAAAGATCCGCAGTCGCCGCCTGTTGTTGTGAGTAAGGCATTTGCTGAGAAGGAGATATCTTACACCGAGTAGATGCCTTGTCCTTATGCAAATGCTTTAGGAGTACCAGGTCAAGGAGTTCATGCAGCAAGATTTCTAGGAATGTCTATAAATGATTGGTTAGCAACATTTGTGCTGGCTGCCATTGTCGCTTGGCTCTTTAAAGCTAATTTTTTGTATACACTTGTCTATGTATTTGTCTTTGGCGAGCTTCTTCATTACTTTTATGGAGTTCCTACTGCCTTTCTGAAGATGATTGGTCTAGAACCTGTTTGTTCGTAGATATCTAAACCACATTGTATCTAGTAGTGTAGATGCCGAACTTTCGGGGTGGTAAGAACTACAAAAAAAGTAAGCACGGTGAGCCAGAAAAGATTATTTTTATTGACAAGGAATCTGATCAGATGGTCGCACGCATCGTTCGTATTCTGGGTAATTTGAACACGCAGGTCTATTGCGAGGACAATCGGGTTCGGATTGCAAAGATTCGCTCAGGGATTAAGAAGCGCGTGCGATTTGAGATCGGTGATATTGTCTTGATCAGTCTGCGCGACATTGAAGTGAGTAAGGCAGATCCTAAGGGAACGCGTGGAGATCGTGGAGATATCATCGCCAAGTATAGTCCTGAGCAGTTTATGCAGTTAAAAACAGATGGACTGAATCCGAATCTGTTCGCTCAGATGGAGACGCTTGATGGGCTCGTCAAGGGTATTAATCTGGAGGGAGTCGTTGAGGGTCAGCTCGTGGACAATATTGATCGTCTGATTGAATTTACAAATGAGGCGTCTGAAGAGAAAGAAGGAGAAGAGAAAGAGCTGGATATTGATGCGATCTAAATGGTTGAGAGCCAATGCTTCATCTTGGGATACTTTTCTCTAAGATACTCAATCCAGCTTTCACCTAATTCAAGACTTAGACTGAGGTCTCCGTTGCCTGATGCGCCATTTTCATCCGTCCAACAAATTCTATAAAGAGCCATTTGATACTGGTTTTTTATAGAAGTAAATTATTCAATTTTTTAGATAATGATATTCAGTGCTTGCGAGTGCGCTTTGTCTTGCGGCGTCTGGTGTGGTGTCTGCGACGGCGACCACCTTCAATTTGCCCTAAAGCATTTTGTGCTCTTCCAACCGCTCCTGCAGCTGCATAGGCAATAAGTTCACGATTCATAACACCTTCTAGCCATTCATTGTATGTACTTGCAATATCTTTTCTCATTGATTCAGGCAAATAATTAAAATCTTCATATACGATTTCTTCAGGAGTACGCATTCTAATACCACCTGCACCAGCATTACGTTGAATATCTTTTTGTCTTACTTCAGCAATGTAGGCATAAAAGCGGTAATACACTAAAAATTTTATAAACTGTGCAATGGCCCGTGTTGCAATACCTGTAAAATAGGCGGCTGTTTCTGCAGGGCTTGCTCCAGGAGGTAAAGCAGTGCGCTGGCGAATCGTATTATATATATATTGAAAGGCTTCAAGTGATCCTGTTTTTACAACATAGACTGCAGCTAAACCGGCTGCAGGGAGAGCACTATGAGCTGCAACAACCGCCGCATTGGATATAAACATTCCAGTCCATCCAGCAATTGCACTTGCACCAAAATTTCTATTTAATAGATCAATGATACTTACAATAATACGCACCGTAAAAGAACCACTAGTTCCTAAGTCGCGTGCGAGAAGTCCAGTGCCTACTAGATAGGGCAAGGATGTAATTGCCGCAGCCATCCTATCAATTGTACCTGGTTCTGCGATTGCGTTACCGAGAGCATTTAATTGAGCCGCGCTTCCTGCATCAATTTTGCCAAAAACACGAGCTGGCATAGCACAGAGCATTCGTAAAACACGCTTAAGTTCTTCAAACATACGCGCACCACCTACCTGTTTGCGACGGCCGCCTTCCATTACTTCATTTTGAAGATTTGATGCATCAACTAAAACCTGCTGAATCGCTGCCATTTCCGCAGCAGTTAAAACTGCGCAAGTAACACCCAATTCACCGTTTACTTCTTCTTGAGCCATTTCATACATCTCTTTAATTTCATCTTGAGTTTGCGGCCTCCCATTTCTACGAATCTGTTGGGCTACGAGCGCACTTGCAGCAGCTCGCGCTGTTCTAGATTTACCATTATTTCTGCGCACATTTACAGGACTTCCATTAGGCCATCTATAATAACCATTTGCACCTTTTACAGGACCAGGTCCATATGCAAGAACAGATTGATTTAAGCGATCAGCCATTTCTATACAGTGCACGTATTTTATAGATAAGCAATTTCTGTTCATTAACAGGAGGATGCAGGACAATTCGCTCGATCAATCCTATAATCCTACAGTTCTTGATGGTATGGTACAAGGAGGTGCAATTTATGCATCTGCCAATTTCCCGGACGCAGACGGGAATGATACTCGTCCGTTTCCATCTGTTACGAATACAGTAGCCCACGTTAGTCTATACCATCTGGCCGATGGTTCAGACAAACAGAATGCCAACAAACTCTGGAAGCGCAAGATACGGGACATTATGCAGAATCACCAGGAACAGATTCTTCAGTTCTTTACAAAACCAATTCCTGATCAGCATCCTTTGAGATCGGCCCAACTCATTCTGCAGAGATTCGGAAAGGCGATTAATTCAAACTCCTTTGATTATTCAAGGAGCCCGCCGACAATCTTCAAAGACTGCATACAGGATCTTTCAGGTCGGGGAATTCAAGAAATTAATAAGTATATTGCAGATCTTGAGAAGTTGCGAGTAAACGATACACCTTATACTCGTTGGATGAGTCTGACCAAGAATATGTTGGACTATATGCAGACAATCGGAGATGAACTCATTCGTCTGAATGATCAATTGAAAGCAGAGTGCGAAGTCTTGGATAGTGTCATTGAAAAGGTTAATCAGATATTACTGCTACCTCAGCCGGACGTGCCGGGATTTCAAGACACAATGGAACTCTACGTGAAAAAGCAATTCGAGGCTCATCCGATTGAAACCTTGTACTGGAATTACATTCACACAGTGCAAAAATATGCGGTCTTGCGGGAAATTCTTTTGCCGCAGAGAACGAGTTTACTGAATAGTGGAGACCCAATCTGCTGCATTTGTATGACGGAATCTGTTGTCATTGCATTCGTTCCGTGTGGCCACACGTTCTGTACAAATTGCTCGAAGCGCAATGCGGTCTGTCATATCTGTCGTCAGTACATTACGAATCGGATTCGTCTTTATTTTGGGTAGGCTGTACAATTTCAACGGCAAAGTCGCCACGCTTGAGAAACTTGGATTTAATTTCTGTTTCCTGCTCCTTATTGAGCGTATAGACGCGAACGGCAGAGTCAACGATTCGATTTGCATAGGCATACCATAGAGTTTCAATGAGTGCAAGACCAGCCTGTGTAGCTTTAGCGCTCATACTATTTGATCGATAGAACAAACGTGGAGAGTTCAAATTTTCGGCCTAAGTCTCCAGACATATATACAGTAGATGTCAATGCAGAGTGCCAATTCCGTTCCTACAAATGAGACTCTTACGCTAGGAATTGAAGACGCACAGGAGTTTCAGAATTTGCCGAGGCTCCTTACGGAGTGGAAGAAGATTCAGGAAGAGAAGCGGAAACTGCAGGATGAGAAGCGCGTAATAATGGAACGGATCAGTGAACACGACAAGCGGTGCGAGGTGATGGAGCAGATGATTATGGGAACGATGAAGAAACACAGTATCGCTGCACTCGATCTGAAGTCATCGAATGCGCGCGTATTATACAAGAAGGCTGCGAGAAAGGCCCCGATCAGCAAGAAGAATATGGAAAAGTTGGTGGGTGAGCATTTGAAGAGTGTGGATGCGGCCAAGAAGTTGCTGGAGTTCTTGGAGGAGAAGCGCGAAACGAAGGTCAAGGAGTCTCTGGTCTATGAAAAAAAGGAAGAGGCTACACAGTAGAATGAACGGTGCCTCAGTGATTACTGCTGTTAGCAGAGCCCTTGTTGAAGGCTTTGTCAACCCCGGAGCGACAGAAGCGTACAAGCAACCGGCGATCTATTCTGATGCGATGGCGGTAATCCTTGCATTTTTGCTTGCGGTTGTCATCGTGTCCTTCGTTGGCCTCTTTCTCTGGAATAACAGTGTTGTTCCCTTATTCGAGTTTGCTCGGCCGGCCAAATCCATCTTTCAGATTCTGGGTCTGATGATTTTCTTGGCAATTATGTTGCCTTGAGTTTCCTATCATTTCAAAACTAACTATGAATCTATGCATAGGTTCGTAGTTTGTTTTTCAGAGTTCTTTAATAATATCTTTATTCAATAATACCCCTTGTAAGGCCCGAGATCCTCAATGGTCTCAGGTGAAAAGGGCTTAGGATCACGAGGAGATCCATACGCAGGCGCCTTGAGAGGAGGTGTGCACGCTCCCTGAGCGATCGAATAGACATCCATCCAGAGAGCAGTAAAGGAATTCTTAGCCATTTCCTGTTCGGGATTGCTGAAATTGTACGAAGTGCAGAGGCGGCTCAGGAGTACTAGGCCACGCGTCTTCCACGTCTCGAAGCTGATCTCGAGATCACGCGGCGGGATTGACTTAGTGAAGCACCGGGCAACAGTATCTGCAGGATTCTCGCGGTCGTGAGTCGTATTGTACGGGATGTACATCGTCGCTTGGACACGCTGGGAGACTGACACTAGATCGTGCTTGATGCAGCAGAGCTTGGAAAGAATGAGCTTAAATTCGAGCAGATCGCGTTGTCCCTCACCCGTTGTGGACTTCTTATTTGAAAAAAGTTCGGCGAGTGCAATGGCTTCTGAAGATTCCTGGCCGCACGGGATATCAGAGACGCCTTGCGTAGGGCCCTGGTAGCCTTCCGTTTTCGTGTTGCCGGAACTGCCAGTAAATCCTTGATATTGTTTGCTCACCACCGACCAGACGATGAGTCCTACCGTCAATGCGATGAGAGCCGAGATGCCAACATAAAAACCAGCAGAACTCCAAGAATTTGTACTTGTGGGTTGGGCAGCGGCGTCCATTCTGAAGTTGCTTTAGATTTGGATAGACCAACTATGAAAGGTATTTGCTAGATCTCTCTTTGTTTCAGACTTCTCAAGAACGAAATCGTCGATATTGAAGATGCTCTCCGCCTGCAAGCGGAGCCAGTACACGTGCACTACATTTTTCTGTCCGATGCGCAAGGCACGACCGAGGGCCTGATCGAGAAGCGCTGCAGTCCACCACGGACTCGTAAAGACTACACGATCATAGTGCTGCAGATTAAGTCCGGTGCCTCCTGCATGAAGCTGCACCAGAAAGACATCCTGCTTGCCTTGAGACAGAGTTTTTGTCTCTTCGACAGCAGCGCTGCGCTCATCCATCGACATTCCGCCGTGATATTCCCGGGCCTTTCCGATAAAGTCAAAGGCCTCGAGATACTGGCGAAGCAGAGTGATCTCCTCGCGAAACTGGCAGAAGATGATCCACCCGTGCTCTTCATTTGTATACGAATCGTCCTTGATGAGATTGGCGATCTCATCGAACTTCCGACTGGGCCCGATGAACTCAGGGCCGAGGTAGCCGAAGTTCTCACGCTGGCGAGCATTGATGTAGACCTGCGGATTCACACTGACTTGGCGAAGACGAAGGAGAATTGCCAGACGTTGAAGAGCTGCAGCCCGGCCTCCTTGCTGACTTGCACGGCGCCACTGGTGCTCCAGATTGTTGAGAATTCCAGAATAAATCTTCTCCTCGTTCTCATTCGTGAACTCGAGATCGAGCTTGTGGACCTCGGGAGGCGGAGGAAGAGTCAGACCAGCGGGAGGCTCACACTCGAGCATCTTGCGAGCCAGATAGCAACCACGAACCCAGGCCTCGTAGTGCGGAGACCAGCTGCCCGGAGTATCAATCGGACATCCGATGAACTTCAAATAGCTGACAGCGTCGTCAAGAGAATTGACGATCGGAGTTGCAGTCAAACACCACTTGTACTTTGCTGTAAGACGATGAACGGAAAGTCCTGTTATCGTCTTGCAGTTGCGAATGCGTTGAGCCTCGTCCAGAACGATACGATCCCAGTCAAACTCCTGAAACTGAGCCATATTTGAGACGAGGCGATCGTAATGTCCGAGAAAGACGGAAGGGCGATTCTTCTGCTTTCCGATTGGAGTCCAGCCGTTCTTTTCAGCAACGATCAGATTCAGATCGCAACGCTGCGTAGCCTCCTCCCACTGCTTCCGGACAGCGAGCGGCATCAGAATCAGAGTTCGCTTGACCTTATTGTTAACAAGAAGACCAAGAGTCTCGATTGTCTTGCCGAGACCCATTTCGTCGCCGAGAATACCACCTCGAACAATCTGCTGATATCCTGCCTGGAAGCCGATTTTCTCTTGGGACAGCATCCAACGAATCCCTACAGTTTGATGCTCTGCATAATTAATGGAGGGCCAAACCTTGACAAGAGGTTTTTCTACGATCATTTATGGTAAATGAGTAAAGCTTCTTGCGGCTAGAGGTGTAATTTTCGATTTTTAATCACAACCTTCAATTTTTGCGCTGTAAATCAGTACCAGAGTTTTACCGTATGCAAGACTAGAGAGTAATGGACTCCTTCTTAAAACAGATGAAGCCTTTGCATATACTAGGATCTGTTTTGGCCTTTTTTGTAGCAGTATGGATCATACGATGCATCATCGGCTGGTTTAATATTGACGCTTTTGCGGTAGGAGGATATACCTATTCGGTCGATTGCAAAACTGGATGCCTTATCCAAAATGGAGTTCTTCTAACTGTACTTGAAACGGCAGCCGTTGTTCAAACTGAAAAATTAAGATTAGACGGTTCAGGAGCTTACTTTACTCGCAGTGGTACTAAAATAGCGAGTGTACCTGCTACCTGCGAATGCGCATCCATCGATATGCAATCAGGAATATGGACAGCAGGAACAACAAATACCGATCGTACAAGACCGATTTCTTGCACAGCAAGAACAAATGTTTCAACAACCAATCTCAAAGCAGTCTTGGATCCTGCAGCTTATGAAGCTGCCATTGCTAAATCCGTACAGGATGCAATTGACGCTGCGCAGAAGGTGTTAACAGATGCTACTTTAGCAAATACTGCTGCGCAAACTGCAAAGACAACTGCAAGTAGCACTGCTGCAGCTGCAGTTCAAGATGCTGCTGCAAAGAAATCCTTATCTGATTCATCCTCTGCTGCAGCGATTGCGAACCCAACAAATTCAGGTCTATCTACCGTTGCGGCAGATGCTCTACAAAAATACAATACGGCAGCTGCGCTAGTAATAAGCACAAAGACTGTCTCAGAGAAAGCTGCCGCAGATGCAATCATTGTTGCTGCAAAACTTGTTGCTGCACAGAAAAATGTGAATAAGTTATTGGCCGATAAAGCTCTTGCAGCTGCGAAGTCTACAGATGCTAACTATGCAGATCTTCAAAAGGCTGCTCTAGATGCAAATTCCGCTAAACTGCTTGCAGATGCAGGTTTACGTCAAGTAATGATAGACGCTGCAAGGGCGGCAGATACAGCAGCTGCTGCATTAGCTAACTGCTCGCAATATACCACGTGCGCAACGTGTGCTGCAGCAACTGGATGCACATTCTGCGGGATTTCAGGAACATCTGGAACGTGTAAAGCTTCTACAGATACGTGCGCAACTACAAAGTACACAAGTGCAGCTCAGTGCACAGGCACTACGTCTGGTTCAGGTACTGGTTCAGGTACTGGAACAGGCTCGGGTTCTACATCTGGTTCAGGTACTGGTTCTGGAACTGGATCTGGCTCTGGAACTGGATCTGGCACTGGATCTAGCTCTGGCTCTGGCTCTGGAACTGGTAATTTAAATACAGATTTAGCAAATGAAATGTCTGCACTTCTTTCCAGATATTCAGGAACATCGAGCAATTCAAACAGTCCTTCAGGAACAATTGCAACTCTTTCTGGAGTAAGCCCATCATCAACGTCAGCCGCACAGGTCCTTTTGGATACATTAAAGCCCACTCTGACAACGTGTAAGAACGCGTATAGTATCAACTGGACGTAATGATTGAAATCTTGGTAGACTATAGAAGAGGATGCTCAACTTTAAAGATCAATCTAGCATCATTAAGATACTAGGGGCCTTACTTATCATTTTTGTATTGCTATGGATTGTTCGCTGTATAATAATGTCTTTTCAGAAAGACTATTTTTTAAGCACGGATTATACGGTTGACTGTACCACTGGATTAATAAAGCCTACCGGATCTGCTCCAGTTATCGCTGCAAATTTGCAAAGGAAAACACAATTAACACAGGGATTTAGTCCCCGGTATGACTTTATAAATGGGAATATTGTCGATACGCGAATGAATAATGCTAAAGTCGGAACAATTCCATCAGCGTGTTCAACCTATGAATTTGACGATGATGGAGTATGGGGTCCTGCTTACAGTAGTGATAATCGTGGTTCTTCTTATAATTACAAAGAGTCTGAATCACCTTTGTTAGATTCTGAAATGACAGATGCTCAGAAATTAGATTGGCAAAATTCAATGGGTAATACGAATACTGTTAGTTCAAATGCTGGAGGAACGAGTACAACAACATCTACTAGAAGATTAACGGGTATAAGTCCTAATACAGGTAGCGGAAGCGGTAGCGGTAGCACAAGCGGTAGCGGTAGCACAAGCGGTAGCGGTAGCACAAGCGGTAGCGGTAGCACAAGCGGTAGCGGTAGCAGTAGCGGTAGCAGTAGCGGTAGCAGTAGCGGAAGCACTAGCGGCAGCAGCGCAAGCAGCGGCAGCAGCACAGCTGGATCCGCTGCTGGATCAGGAACAGGAACCAGCTTAAACTACGTTGCAAATGCAGGACTAAAACCCGCTTTATCCACCTGCAAGCAATATTACAAGGTCGGATGGTACTAAACTGCTTGGTCTGCCCAGCTAGAAACTAACTCACACCATTCAGGAAAATCATTCTTTCTAGCCCACGTAGCCTCTCGCAAGAGTCCAGTTCTTGTAATCTCGAATGTACCTGTTTTAAACGTTTTCTTCCAATATTGCAATATAAACGTAGATGTTGAATTACCAGTTTCCATATCTGTTATCTTATACGTTTCCGCCAGTGTCCGTAGCTGGTCATTGCTTATCCTAAAGATCCTCTTTTGGGTTGCCATTTTTAGAATGTAGTATTACTTACTATACTTTATTTTTCAATTTTATTTCAGTTTAAACTAAGAACAAGCCTACGTATCAATACGAGTAGCCCAAGACGGATACAGATCCTCTGTCTTTTCATCGGTAGCCATCCATCGACTTGGCATATAACATTTATACGTTTCACCAAGACGCTCTCTACCAAAATAAGCGCCCCAATATGAAAATGTACTGTTGGCCGTGATACCGCCAGAGCACATCGTCATCAAGTAAAGAGATTTCAGTTCATCAGGTTCAGATACAAAGACGCACGCTTGGTTGTAAAATACCGGTAGAAATCGCGCCTTCTCAGGCTCGTCACTAAAGATCAAAAAGCGCGTATCTTCTGGAAATGAAGCCATTGCTTTTGCATAATAGCCAAGGAGCGGCACTTGGTGATGCGGTAAAACGCAATAATCCCCTAGGCGGACGTGAAGAAAGACCGTCTTTTCTTGCTGCTCCTTGCTGCTAAGATTCCAGCGTTCCAGCAACTCTTCAGATCCTGGAACCGCAAATTTCCAATTTGGCTCCATCGTTTCAGGCAGATACTCTGCAGCAATCCACGACCCTTTCAGAAGAACTTGGTCGCAGGGGGCTGCTAGAGGCAACGGAACATAGTCAAATGCGGATTGTCCCTTGTGTTCTATACAGAGTTGTGGTTCTGCCTTGTAAAGCTTAGGAATCATAGGGAAAAGTTTGAAGATCGAATTAAAGTCTCCGTGCTCGCTAGGAAGTACATAATTCATCGCAAAGACCAAGGGTGAGTTCCATTGTTCAGCGGCCTTCTTTGCAGCTGCAAGTTGAAAGAGTCGATTTCCGAGACCATCGCTAAGTCGTGGAGCAATCCAAGCTTTATTTTCTAGTTGCAAGCTCTCTTTTTGTAAACTCTCCCTTTGGAGAAGGGTCATCATGCAAATAAAAATGAATGCCCCGTTAAGCCTTGATTCAGTACACCTGTTTGGAAATACACAAGATGACGTTTCCCAGAGCATTTAGGAGTTATGTTCCCAGAACACATTGTATTGATACGCACGTATATGGTGCAATTGTTTTAACACAAAATGGAGAAGTTGCGGTAGTAAAGGGACGACAGTCAGGAAAGTGGTCCTTTCCAAAGGGACACGGCTACGGAAACGAGAGTCCTCTAGACGCTTGTTTGCGAGAGCTTCGAGAGGAAACGGGAATTGAGTTTAATGATCCCAGATGGGACGATCAAGTCCGCTTTCCTACTGGAACATACTTTGTCTTCAAGGTGGATGATAAACCTACTCTGAATCCTGAGGATACAAAGGAAGTTGAAGAGGTCGAGTGGGTTCCTGTTGAAAAGCTTCATACATTAAGGGGTAATATGGATTTGCGCCTCTTTGCTCGCCGATACACGGCTTATTAGTCCCGGTTGCACACTTCTTACACATTAGATCTAATATTTTTTACAGTCTATAAGAAGATGAGTCTTTTGGATTCGCCCAAATTGTTTACATTGCTTATTGTTCAGGTCTGGTGGATAGCGATTTGGGGGTTATCTTATATTACGATTGAATACTTTGTTGGAAAGAACAAATTAATGGAATTTAGTGTATATATTGGCCTTATTATACTTGTCTTTATTGTTCTTCAACTAAATCCAAACATTATTGAAGACTTATAGTGAAAAGAGTTCTTTGGGATCAAAGTCGCAATCATATCCTTGTTTAACAAGAGGTTCTAGTGTTTCCCATTCCTTTCCATTCTGATGTAAGAACTGTATGTGATCATCGAGCGACCACGAGAAGTCTTTCAGTGCATCGCGAAGAGTGCGTGCAATATCAAAATAAGCAGACCCGTCTACAAGACGAATCTGCTTTTTTACGTGATTGATGAAGAAACAGAAGCACGTCATTTAGTAAGTAAACTTTCTCTCCTTTAAGGTCTTTTTTGCGTCTTGTGTTAACTCAGCGGCGAGTTCAAGTGCCTTTGGATAGAATATGAAGCCATCACTAATGTACTTGAAGACGCGATTTTCAAACAATTGTTCTACTACAGACCACACGATCTCATCTTGCAGATCAGGATCGATATGCTTACTGTACAGAAAGCAGCGCTTGACAATGTAGGCGTCAAGCAGATCTGCGTGGCGGACAATATGGTAGGCTCGCTGCCACGGTCCGTGATCGGGATACACCGGTTGTCCATCGACCATCTGCTTCTTGAGCTTGGAGTAGGACATTGTCTGAATGATTTTGATAATTACAACACAGAGATCCTCAGATACGGTCTGCGTCAGAAGCCAGTCCTTGATCTTAATGGCTGCGACTTTTGTGTCAGTATACTTGGAGTCGCACATATCGTGAAGCGCGATAGCGTAGGAGATGACCTGGCGTTCATCCTGTGTCAGATCTGGAAAGGAGTCCATCAGAATGTGAGCCCATCGCAGGGCTGACTTGGCGTGGCTTAGATCGTGGCTTTCGTCAATTTGTTGCTCCTTGCAGCATTGATTTATGAATGCGTAAAGAGCATCCATTGTTTCTGAGTACCTGTAAAAAAGTTTTGACTTTTTTCATTTTTTGCATTGAGGTCTAGTTCATCTGACTGTTAACAGGGGGTGTTTGAGGATCAGATGGATCAGAAGACTCTGTTGGCTCTCGATTTTCCAGTAGGTGAATCAGTAGATTGAGACTTGCTTGCTCTGTCATAGGCATACTGGATGACTGGAGAAGTGCAACAAGAGAAACTGCAACTTGAACACGAAGAGACTCAGTAGCTGCAGGATCGGTGCCAGATCGTCGTGCATCTCCGTGGGCCTGGCAGAGGTTCACCCACGAGGTAAGTAGCTCTTGATTGAATGCAACTGAAGCCATTCTGATTGATACTAGTTCTATGCAGTGAAAAATTTCATTTTTTGTTTTTTGTTTTGTTCTTTTGCTTAGTACATATCCGTACATACTTCTTCGTTGGTCTGCTCAAAGCGTTTCACTCGGTCGATAAAGTTCCTGATGAATATTGCATATTCACTAGTATTCTTGGGAATCTTGAGGGACGTGTAGCCTGCTGCCTCCAATTCTTTCGCTGACATCTTGAAGGGATCTGCTTCAGGGACACGAAGGCGCTCAAACTCCTCCATCTCATCGCGGGCAATCAGATTCAGAATCTTACCCTTGAAATCTGATGCGGCTACAGCTGGCTTGGGTTGAGATGAACCGAGCGAAGGAAAGGACTGCTCACCAAAGTCAAGAGGTTCATCCTTCTTAGGGCGCGCCTGGGGAGGGCGATATCCGACCTTAACATCTGAGACAACGAGCTTTGATGCAGACGGAACAGTCTTCGTCATCTTGATTGGCTCCAGCTGCACACCTTGGGCGGGCTTCCAGGCATTAGTAGAAGAGGACATTTTGTACTGGGGGTACCTCTAAAGGTGGCCAAACAAGCTTCAATTTTTATTTACAGTAAAAAAGTTGTTTTGTTTTTGTCTTTTTTGTCTTTTTTGTTTTTTTATTTTGTTTTGGTTGTTTTTTGTGGTCAGATCATTTACTCAAGCTCAGGCTCCTCAGCGGAGTTGTCGATCTTTCCATCATCCTGGAGAACGCCGACGTAGGGGCCCTTCTGGCCCTTCTTGCTCTCCCAGAGATCGCCGCTGGCCCAGATGTGGTTGCCATCCGTGCGGCGCTGTCCGAGGCGGACATACTTCTTACCTGCCAGGGTGAAGGGGATGAACTCGTCATCCGCCTCCTCAGGCTCAGCCTCCTCCTTAGGAGACTCAGGCAGAGGCTCAGGGGCCTTAGGAGCAGGAGCAGGAGCATCAGCCTTCTTGGCCTGCTTGACCTGCTTCTTTGCGGGTGCTGCAACAGCAGCAACAACAGGAGCAGCAGGAGCAGCAGGAGCAGCTGCAACAGGAGCAATACCGCTCTTGGCAGCCTCCTCTGCAGCAGCTGCAGCGGCCTCCTTCTCCGCCTTCTTCTTCTGGCGGCCGGCCTGCATTGCATCCTTGTGCTCCTGGCTCAGAGGCTTGCGGGGCTTCTTGACCTTCTCGCTGGCATCAGCTGCAGGAGCCTCACCAGAGGCCTCAGACGCTGCATCAGACACGTCGGCATCCGAATCAGTCTTTGGGTGCTCCTCAGACCACTTAGCCGAGAAGGCTGCAAACTCCTCGGCGTGCTCCTTACGGTAGTTAGCCGCGAAGGAGAGGTGCGCACCCTTCTGGTCAGGGTGCTCCGCCTTGTACGCTGCAACCTCGTCCTTGTGAGACGCGAGGATGTGCTTCGTAAAGTCCGCGTGGACCGTTGGCTTACCAGAGCGCTTGGAGACCTTGCCGCTCTTGGTGAGCTTGACAGGCTTGCCATTCTTGCCGATCAGCGTCTTGCCGGCAGAAGAGGGCTGGCCAGAGAGCGCATTCGAGACAAGGCTCTGGATGACCAGGAGCTGCTCAGTCGAGAACGAGGAAACAGAGAGAGACATTTTCTAGGCTGTAAAGCTGAAAGATGTATGAACTGTTAGGGGGTACTAACAACTAGTGGCCAATTGCAATTCAATTTTTTTTCAATTCAAGTTTGCTCCTGTTCAATCTACAGGGTCCGTACAAGAGCCTGACAGTAAGTACCGGATTCATATTTACAACAGCAAAAAAAAGTGTTTACTTGCTCTTGCTGTTGTTCTTGTTGTTCTGGTTTTGATTATTCTTGGCGCGCTCCTGGTTCGCCTCAATGGCTCTAGAACCCTTACCAGAGCCGAGGCGATCCTTTCCACCCTTCTTCTCCTTGTCAGTCTTCTTGCTCTCGCGGCGAGTCTTTGGACCTTCGGTGTAGTCAGGCATTTTTCTTACTACTTGAACGTTATACTTCCAGACTCATTGGCCTTTGATTCAATTTTAGTTCAGTAAAAATAAGATAAGTAAGGTTCTTTTTTGTTTCTATTTACTTGTTCAGAGGACACTTTCGCTTGTTATGTCCTGCCTGTTTACAGAGGGTGCAGTGCTGCTGCTTCTTTACATCTTCGTGCTCATCACCGGCTAGTCAGCTACTGACAGGGGCAGGAGCAGGTGGTTGAGGTAGAGTAGGTGGAGGTAGAGTAGGAGGAGGTAAAGTAGGCGTCTCAATAGACCATCCATTCTTCTGAGCAAGCGTTAGAAGACCAGTACCCTTCGGGTAGAAGATGAGCAGAAACTGCGTTAGGGACTTAAGATCGTCCTTAATCTGCGAGGCAGTCGTCTGCAGCGTCTCGTGATCCAGAGTCTGACGCGTCTCAACCGCCTTGATGAGAGCCTTCATATTCTGGTCGCTCATTGCCTGGACGTTCGCTAAAGACGCTAGTCGAGTAGCGTGAGCCTCGATTGGCAGAGCCTTAACCTGAGTCTCGAGTGCCTTCAGATAGGAATCGCCGAGAGCCTGTTGATTTGCTACAGATGCCAGGCGCTGCTCAAGAGACTCAATTGGCAGAGCCTTAACCTGAGTCTCGAGCGCCTTGATCTGAGGATCTAGGCCGAGAAGAGTAGGAAGAGCAGTTGAGAAGCCACTCATTCGCTTCTTATGCTCCTCTAGCTCACTCTTCTGACTGATAACTGACTCTCGAAGGAACGTCAGCTCGTCTGACATCTCTACCATCTGTGAAAGAGGTAGATTGTCAACCTTCTGGTTTACCAGATCAGCAAGACTTGCCTGAAGCTCATCGATCTTATCGTCCACCATCTCGACCATATCCTTTCGGTTCGCATCAAACTCTGCATCCACTGCAGCCTCCAGACGCTCCGTCTCCAGATAGTGGTCGTGCTCGTTTCGCTGAACCTCGATAAGTTCGCAACCGATCTGTGTGTCCTTCGCCTTGAGTTCGGTCTCGAGAGTAGCAATGCGCTCGAGAACACCCTCATAAAGAATGCGATACTCGAGGACTAGAGTCTCTGCATCAACTACCTTCTTGTAGTTTGGGATTCGAGAGAGAACTGAAATGTATCCCAGCATCATCAGACTGAAGAAGAATGATGCAATGAAAGCCAATCCGATCTGAATCTGCTCGGCGCTGAATTTAGAGAGCTGAAGGTGCCAGAAAGGCTCAGGCGTCTGGTAGTCAAGAATATCAAAAGGCGACATCTTTGTGTGTACTAAAAATAAAGTAAAGCGGCCACTCAAATTTTGCAAAGTATTTACAGTCCCTTGCGGGATATTTATAGTCCCTTGCGGACCTCGTGAAGCAGAGAACCCATACGATTTCGACCGCATCCTGTGCGACCCGTGCCCCAGTATGAATCTGATAGAGACTTCTCTCTGAGCTGAGCAGTACCGGTTGATTTTAGGATAGTTGCAACCGATGGATTCTGAGCAAACTTTGCAGTCAGAGCCTTTAGCATAATAGCATCTCGGATATCATTCCAATTGGCCAGAAAGTGATCTGACTTTGTTTTACCGAGGCGCTTGGCAGATAGAGGTGTCTTTGCAGTGCGAATCTTTTCTTGTAGTGCAGGATCACCTGGAAACTTCTGGGCTTGGAAATAGTGTTCTACAGTGGGCCAGGTCTTACCGTCGAGATCAAATGGCGCGGGCCAAAAGTTGCTGAGCTCCTGATGTGTCGGTGTCTTTGAACTGAATTCGATGCACTCCATTGTGTAATTCAATGAGTTAATTGCATTCGTCAAATTTTACAGTAAAAAATGGGGTTTCTTTTTGTTGGTTTTGTCTTTTGTTTTTTCTTTTTGTTCTTTTTTTGGGATTTATTCCATCAGATTCTGGTGCTTGAGCTCGCGCACGTAGTCATCAAAGTTCTTGAACGACAAGAGTGTCGCTGTGCAGATGGCCTCCTTGGTACAGACGCCGAGAGCAAGCTGCTCCAGGATTGCAGCAGGCCACTTGGAGAGAGGGTAGTGCTTCGTTCCCTTTCGCCAGTTGATCACCGCGTCTCCCTTTCCGCAGGCGCGGCCGAGGGGAAGATTGGCGATGATAGCAATGCGCTCCTCACTGCTTCCCTTAAGCTTGTAGGTCTTACCGGTTGGGGCAGGAGGAGACTCGCCGACGACCATCTCGTTCTCAGGAGCTGGCGCAACAGCAGGAGTAGACGCAGCAGCGGCAGCGCGCTTCTTCTCCCTGCCGGCCTTCATCTTGGCAAGGTGCTCGGCACTCTTGAGGTACGCCAGACGCTCTTCACTCAGCGGCTTTCGCTCCTTCTTTGCAACGGCAGCAGTTGCAACCGCAGCAGGAGCAGGAGCAACAGGAAGCTCCTCAGAAGCAGTAGGCGAGGCGCTAGCCCAGAGCTTCTCAGCCGCAGGCACGCCAATGGCAGCAGCAACTTCAGAGAAGTCAAGCTCCTTGGCGATAAGAGGCTCCTCCTTTGCCGCTGTGGCAGCCGCGTGCTTCTTCTTCAGCCAAGCCTTCCTGCCAGCCTGGAACTTGGCCATGTGCTCGGCAGACAACGGCTTGCGGGCCTTCTTGACGGGAGCGCCAGGTGCCTGCATTGGGAGCTCCTTGAAATCGCGCGGCATCTCTCCTGGTGAAGGCAAGGGCGATTCTGCAGCTGCAAGAGGCTGAGCAACGGCAACTTCAGGAACTGCAGACTCCTCGATAAACACCACTTCTGCCTCCTGCTTGATGTTCAGCGTCTTGCGCAACACATTGGCGGCCTTCCGCTGCTCCTTGGCCTTCTTCAGGTACAGGAGCTCGGCGGCCTCGTGCTTCTCGATCTGGCTGAGTGCGTCGAAGGACATTTTTTACTTGGAAATTGATTGGTATCTCTTTCAAGGGGTACTTACTATACACACCCTATTGAATTTCAATTTTTTTCAATTGAAAAAGTATCTTTTTTTATTTTTTACTTTTTCGGATTACTTGTTCTTAGATTGCGTTAATGTCAACCTCTTCATCTGGATTCACCTCGGCATCAAACTCAAAGGCATCTTCCTGATCCTTCTCGGCTCCTAGCAAGCTCGCAGGTAGACGACCGAGATCCACTAACTTCTGGGCAGTCTTGCGATCGTCAATGCGGCCGACAATTAGATGAATCTTGTCCTTTGGTGCATCCTCCAGGATGACAATCTGTCCTGGAGTGATGGGCATTGTTGCTCTTGTGAAGAGGCCGAGTGGTGTTCCGTTCACGGTCGAGCCATTGGCAATAATAAGACGAAACTGGGCGTTACCAAGACAGGCATCCACTCGTGCAAAGAGGATGGGTACCTTGACGTTGAACGCGGCCTGTAGAGCCGTTTCGTTTCGCTTCTGCGCTGAGATCTTCTTGTACGAGTTAGAGGTACGAGGCATTTTGGGGGTACAGCCTTATCCAGCGCTAGGCCATTCAAATTTGGTTCGCAAAAAAAATTTGCCTAAAGTGCTATACTATCTTATACTGTAGATGTCGCTACTTACACTTACAGATGGATCTAGAATCTTTCAATTGAATAAGCAAGAATCCATTCAACTTGAATTGAAGTTAAACAAAACAATGTATGCAAGAAAATGGATAACGATAGGAGATCATTTATTCAATTTCGGATCAGGTCGGCCTTGTGAACTTGAGATTAACCTTGATCAAGAACAATATGATTTTCTGTATGATCTATTTTACGTAAAAAAGTAAGTTTTTTCTTTTTTGTTTTTAGTTTTTATTTTTGTTTTCTTTTTACATACTGTTGGAGCGCTGACGCTGTGCCTGGTGGAATTCAGAAGCAGCAAGGACAAGTCCTCCAATGCCCAGACCCAAGTTGATCCACTCTCGGTTAATAGGATCCTTCTGGTTATTAGCAGGAGCCTCACCAGAGTCAATGGATACACCATCATCCAGACGCTCAAAGGTTGTCCGCATCACCCAGAGTGCGTGAGCAGCTTCGTCGAACTCAGGAATGCCGGCAGCGGCGCGCTGAGCAGCTTCCTCGTTATCAATCTCAAACTGGAGGAATTCTCGGTCCATAACAGAATTTTCCTCACTCTCCTCGCTATCCTCAGTATCCTCACTGTACTCGCTTTCGTTATCGTCCTCAGCAGGTTCAGGTATACGCTCAGACTTCACCATCTCGTGCCGGCACATAGGGCAGTTCTGATGATCTTCCGCTCGGATCTTCTTGATGCACCAGTTGGCCAGACAGTTAAAGTGAAACGTGTGGCCGCAGGAAGTTGTGGTAGAGCCAGTGCTCGCGTTGATTGTGTCAAAGCAGATAGGGCAGTCCATCTTTGCTTTTTAGTTGCTTTGAAAGGGGGTACTATCTTTAGTATTTTAACCTATTTCAATTTTATTTTACGCATACAGATCCTCTTCATCATTGGTCTGAGTAGGAGCTGGTGCTGCTACTTCTGCTTGTTCTTGTACTGGTTCCTCAACTGCACAACACGGATTCCAGGCTGGATCTTTAGCAACAGAGGATGCAATTGGCAGATCCCAAAGAGATCTATCGGACAAGATTACTTCATAGGGAGGAATCCTCGTCTTCAGATGGTCTTGCTCCTCGTAGCCAACCATTGGAAGTGACATCTGAAGCGTGATCAGAAGATCAGATAGTGTATTGGAAATCTTAGGGACTTCCTTTGCGATCATTGCGACATCGCTGCTGGCAGGCTTCTTGTCGGATCCATAGACCATTTCAAAGAGCATCTTCTTGGATGGGTCCTTAATATTCCTTAGCCGATCTGAAAGCGTGTGAAGTTCATCAAGGAGGTACTGCATCGCCTTAACTGAGACGACACACGTTCCATCCTCAGACGGCTTGATCTTTGGATCTAGCAGAGCCTCCATCTTAGCCTTGAGCTTTGGATCGAGCGCCGATAGATTAGAAGACATTCTGGCAGTTGGTACATCTTATTACTAGATGCCACACCTCAATTTTTTACAGCATAACAAAAAAGATAAAATAAATAGGTTTTGTCTTTTTTGTTTTGGTTTTGGTTTTTTGATGAGATGGTTAGACGGAGGCACCAGGGCGAATAACTACCCCAGTGGGCAGGCCGACAGAGGCCAGAGCTGCATCGAGAAGGTCAGCGACATTGCCGATGTTGGAGGCCTTCTTGGCTGCATTTGAAGCCTCAGAGAAATTCAGAGCCGCCAGCTCAGCCGCCTGGTCCTTCGCTGCATCAGAGATCTCCTCCTTCGCCTCCTTCTGCACCTGTGGCTTCGCCTTCTTGGCCTTGCTGCAGTTAGTACACCGCTTCGGAGCAGCCCAGCCCTGCTTCTTGAAGTCGAGCTGCTTGGCAACTGAGAAGGCGAACTCAGTCTTGCAGTCGCAGCAACTGATCTGCTGAGGACCCATCGCCTTCTTCGCCTTGCGGCACTCACCGCAGCGATTCGGTGCAGACCAGCCCTGAGACTCAAAGTAGGCCTTCTGCGAAGCAGAGAACTCAAAGTTCTTGGAGCAGTCGCCGCACTTGATCTGAGGTGCCTTGCCGGCCTTCTTCTGCTCGCGGCAGGGCACGCAGCGAATGGGCGCATCGAATCCGCTCATCTCATAGTGCTTCTGAGCAACGACTGAGTGAATGAAGAGATCACCGCAGTCATTGCACTGCAACTCCTTCGGCTGAGGCATCTTGGCCTTCTTGACGGCGCGGCACTCAGCGCAGCGGAGCGGCTCAGTCATCTCCCACTTCTGGTAGTAGCGGGCCTCGGAGTCTGCGAAGAAGAATGAACCGCTACAGTCCTTGCAGGGCAGAGTGCGACCAGGCTCATCCTTCGGCGTGGTGATCTCGACTTCCTCTTGCTGAGCTTGAGGAGGCTGAGCTGCGGCCTTTGCTGCGACTACAGCTGCCTCAGAAACAGCAAGCTGGTCCTTTAGATACTTGAGCTGCTTCTTGATGGCGGTGGTCATCTTCTGATCCTCAAGCGTGGCGATCTGCTGCTTCAGTGCGAGAGACATTTTAGCAAGAGAATTGGGGGTACTTACTTTATTCAAGTATGTAGCTTCAATTTTTATTTTATTCAATGAGATCTCATACCAAGAGAACTCAATAAAAAAGTAAGTTGCTGAGATGTTTTTTGTTTTGTTTTTGTTTTGTTTCTGATTACTCGGACTTCTCCAGGATCTCACAGCCTTCCATATACAAGATCTCATCGCAGCCGCCGGCCGTGTCCTCGAATGTATCGAAACCGTAGTCCCCCTCCTCCGTCCAGAAGCTGCCCTCCTTGTGCAGATTCTTGATGATCTGCAGGATAAAGAGCTGCCACTTGAGGCCGTCGAAAGGACCCAGGTAGGCCTTGTACTTCTCGGACTTCTCCTTCGCAGCTCGCTTCTCCTCATCAGTAGCCTTCTCTTCTACATCAACCTCCAGATACGACACATACGTATCCTTGTTCATAATGCTCTGGATATTCTCCAGAAGGCCATCGTCAATCGCCTTCTTCCACGAGCGCTTGTGGGCAGTGCGCGTCTCGATGGCGATCACGCGCTTCTTCATCTCAGCTGCAGAAATTGGCCGAGTTTCCACAGGATACTCCAGATCATACAGCTGCTTCTCAAGGACAGCAAGCTGCTCGGTCTGGAGCTTCAGCTGGGCTCGTCCCTGCTCAACCATCGTCTTCAGAAGCTCGATAGGGGTTGCCATTTTACTCTTTGGCGTACTAACCACTCAATGAGTCTAGCAGTCAATTTTTTTACAGTAAAAAATAAGAGGGTTTGTCTTTTGTTGAGAGGGTTGAGAGGTTCAGATGAGCGAGGGTGCAATAGAGCGGCAGCACTCGCACTTGGAATGAGTGATCCTGTACAGGAGATCAAGATATACAGGCCCGAGCATCTTCTTTGTCTGAAGAGGACTGATGCCGACAATGTGCGCAAAGGCGAGGGGGTTGACCTTCTGGATGAAGAGGCGCACGTCCGCAGTGGACATCTGATCAGGCTTTCCAATGAGAGCCGTGTAGGTCGCGTTCAGAAGGCGAATGTTCTGATCGTATGTGCCGCGCCTCTTGGGATTTCCAGACACGATGCGCGCAAAGTGCCGAGCACGCGTCGCCGGCCAGTTGATGTGGTAGTGGCGCGGAGGCAGGATACGCTCCATTACGGGAACGGGTGTTGAGATGCGGATGAGTCCGAGGCTCTTGAGCACTGCAATACGCTTCTTGGCCATCTGCTTCTGGAGGAAGCTGAGGTCGAGAGAGAACGACATCTTGTAGGGGTTCCTGAAAGAGCAGTTGCTAGGTCAGGGTACTTACTCTTGAGATAGGGGTTGCTTCAATTTTATTTAGCATAAAAAAGAGAAAATTTTGTCTTTTCTTTTTGAATACGGATCTTTTTGTTTTTTTGTCTTTTTCTCTCAGCTTCTACTTCCTGAGGTGCGTCCAGCCATAGGCGATGATCTTGAACTCATCCTGGTTGTCAGGTGTGAGCATCATCTGTGCCTTAACGACAGCCTTGAGAGCCTTCCGCCTCATACGGCGCAGCTTGATGTCTGCTGCGGAGGGCTTTTCCTCGTCCTCGTCCTCGTCAAAGTAGCGCGAACGAATCTCAGGAAGCGCCGCGTAGACCTCGTGGAGACGCAGAGCCTTAGTGAGGTACTTGGCGTTGAGGCGCGCGGAGCAGCGGTAAGCACCGGCGAGGAGCGCATTGACCCGAGACCTCTCATACCGCACGATGTAGTGCAGGTAGCTAGAGGGACTGCAGAGGCGTGTGTCCTCAATGCGCTTATACGGCCAGAGGAACTTGACGCCCTTCTCCTTTGCCTCCCACGCGTAGGTGGTCCAGCCCGTGGGCTTGGGCTCCGTCGCTGACTCCGCAGCCTTGAGCGTCAGGAGCCAGAGGTGCTGCTCATAGGTGCCGCGGAAGTCCGGGTACACGCTGCGGCAGATAGCCTTGGCGATGCGTGGGCTCCAGTGCGAGAGGAGGGCCTTCCGTGTCTTATAGTCCAGAGGGGCCTTGGCCTTCACGTCCGCGTAGAGGACCTCGTTGGAGGCCATCTTGAGAGACGAGACGGTAGGCTTTAGAGCAAGAGCTAGAGCAAAGCTTTAGAGCTGAGGTCGCTAGGTCCTTACAGAGTTGTATGTCTGTAGGGGTACAGATGAATAGCCTGGCATCCGATTCAATTTTATTTAAGAGTATCTAGGCTCCTTCAGCTAAGTCAGTAAAAAATAAGAGGTATTGTTGTCTTTTTCTGATTTTGTGTTTGGTTTGCGGAGGCGCTTACTCATCCTCAGGGTAGACACGGCGCATCTCGACCATCTCATCCCACTCCTTCTGAGCAGCCGCAATGAGGTAGTCCAGATGGTCGAACCACTCATCAGGATGGGCGAGGGCGCGGCTGTCCTTCTCCAGAGAAGCTGCGTAGAGGACGATGAGATCACGCTTCTTGGAGATCTCTGCGTTGCGGAGGGCGAGCTCACCAGCGTAGTCAGCATCCTCTGGAGACTCCTCTGCTGCACAGGCGTACTGAATAGCAATCGTCTGGTAGACGCGCCAACGCTCCTGGTACTCGGCGAACGGGTCGACCTGAAGAGCTCCGTGCACACGCTCATCGTAGGAGCGGATTTGCTTTAGGAGCCGTTCAAGAGAATCGCGGTACTCGTTGTACACGATGTCCAGAACGGAGCCGCGAGGGCAGACCAGAGCACCGACGGGCATCAGAGAGACTGGGGCGAGCGCAGCGCTGAGGCGTTCAGAGAGCTGGGAGGCCATCTTGTTGTTCCTTACAGAGTTGTGTATCTGTAGGGGTACAGACTGGTAGGTCGGCATCTTATTCAATTTTTTCTGGCATAGACAGGCTACGGAGCTGTAAGATCAGCACGGAGTAACAGAAAAAAGACAAGAGAAAATTTTGTCTTTTTTGTGGTTTTTATCTTTTTTCTTTGGTTTTGTCTTTTTACTCGAATGCAGGCTCCTCCGCATCCATATCGATCGAGCCATCCTCCTGCAGAGCGCCGGCCCAGTCCCCACGGAGGCCCTTGTTGGACTCCCAGAGGTCGCCCGTGGCCCAGATCGGGGCACTGCCGGCGACTGAGGAGCCAGGGCGGAGGTACGTGCGGCCTCCGATCTTGAACGGGAGGAGCTCAACCTCGGCGTCATCCTCCTCGTCGTCAAAGGGATTGACGGCGGCGGAGGGCGCGGGCGGGGCCGGTGCAGGCGCGGGCAGAGGCGCGGGCGCGGAGGCGGCCACAGCAGCAACCTCCGCAACCACGGAGGCCACAGAGCTTGCTGCCTTCTTCGCGGCGCGCTTGGCCGCTGCTGCCGCCTTGGCCTCCTCTGACCACTTGCGCTTCTCCTTTGCAGGGGAGGGCGCGGAGGCGGAGGCGGCGGCAGGCTCAGGCGCGGAGGCGGCGGGCGAAGCCACAGAGGGCTCAGCGGAGGCAGAGGCCTTGTGGGCCAGCTCGAAGGCAGCGTACTCCTCTGGGTGCTCGGCGCGCCACTTCGTGCAGAAGAGCGGCGCGATGCCCTGCTTCTCCACAGCGGAGGCCTTGAACTCGGCGTACTCCTTAGCGTGAGCCAGAGGAGCATGCTTCGTCCAGGCAGCCCAGGCGCCAGGAGCGCGCTTAGCCTTGGCTTCGCCCGTGGCCTCCTTAGAGACCTTCGGAGCCTTCGGAGCCTTGGCAGGCGCGGAGGCTGCGGAGGCTGCGGAGACACCGCGGGACGCGAGCTCCTTCGAGAGGAGAGCCTGCAGAGCGAGGAGAACTTCAGGGGAGAAGGAGTCCATTTTCGAGAGAGAACGAGAGAGCGTGAGAGCTTTTGCGTTATCTTGCGATGGGTCCAGAGGTTCAATAGACTAGAGAGCCTATTGTTGTCTGGGTACTGGCCAACCACCGGCCCATCCGTTTCAATTTTTTTCGGACATTGAATGGGCCCAGGCAGAGAGCCACAGAGGCCCTAAGGAGGGCCACAGAGGCCCTAAGGAGGGCTACAGAGGCCCTAAGGAGGTCTACAGAGGAGCCTCTGTGGCCATTCAATTTCTCTTGCCACATTGATTCTCAGTATTCAATTTCTCTTGCCACATTGATCCTCCGTATTCAATTTCTCTTGCCACATTGATCCTCCGTATTCAATTTCTCTTGCCACATTGATCCTCCGTATTCCATTTCTCTGGCCACATTTATCCTCCGTATTCGATTTTTCTGATCATATTGAATACAGAGGATAGGCCTCTTTGATCCTCTTTGATCCTCTGTAGACCTCCTTAGAGCCTCTGTAGATCCTCTGTAGACCTCCTTAGAGCCTATTTGGCCCTCTGTAGAGCCTATTCAATGTCTGAAAAAAATTGAATCGGATGGCCACCTTCCGATTAGTACCCTCGAACAATTGATCATATCTCTTGTTCAGGACAAAATGCCGCACAGCTCTAGCCTCCTCGCACTCGCCGAGACGCTGATCTGCACGACTGCCCTCGATATCGAGACGGATCCCTCCGAGCCCTACGAGCTCTGCCAGCTCCGCGAGCGCCTCTGCGAGGACCGCAAGAGCCTCCAGAGCCACCTCGAGAACCCGGATTCGCCCTACGCGAGCCTCCTCGGACTCGACGGGCTCTACTGGGCGCTCCGCTTCTCCTGGGCCGACGTCCAGGACTACGTTGAGGAGGCCAACTGCAAGGTCCGCAACGACGAAGCTGGCTTCCGCTCCGAGTGGCTCTGCGTTAAGGAGCTCGCCGACGGCTCCATCGTGCCCGCAAGGCCGCAGATCCACCGCCGCCAGACTCTGAACGACTATCAGATCTGGTCTGGCTCTGAGGAGGTCCCTGTTGTCTCCTGGGACGAGGAGGACTACCGCGCCGCCACGGAGGACTACTCTCCTGATGATGAGGACGAGGACGAAGAGGAGCGCATCCCCTGGGAGGACTACGACCAGGACGATCTCAACAAGATGGACCTCCAGCTCAGCCGCGGCTACTAAATAACCTACAAACTTCGCGCCTCCGCAAACCAAAAAAAGACAAAAATTTTCTCTTGTCTTTTTTCTGTCGAGGAAGAATCTACAGATACCCCATCTCAAGACCAACTCAACGTCTGAAAAAAATTGAATTGGATTGGGCCCTGATTAACTAGTACCCAGACAACAATAGACTCATCGTCTATTGAACCTCTGGACCCAAGCGATCTAACGATCTCAGCTCTCTCAACTTTCTCTAAAGTAAAGATGGCCTCGTCGTTCAACTTTGCTGACCTGCCGATGGAGAACCTCCTGCTTCTCCAGAGCGTCCTCGCCGCCGCCATTGCCAGCCGTTCTGCCGCGGCTCTGGTTGTCGCTGCCAAGGAGCCCAAGGCTCCTGCGGCACCCAAGGAGCCTAAGGAGCCCAAGGCCGTCAAGGCTGCCAAGCCAAAGGAGCCTAAGGAGCCCAAGGCTGACAAGGCTCCTCGCGCTCCTGGTGTCGCTGCCGCCTGGCTCAGCCACATCGTCAAGGCCCGCTCTGAGGCCTACGAGCTGTACAAGGCCTCCTCGGAGAAGAAGCAGGGCGTTGCCCTCCTCTTCGCCAAGGAGTACCGCGCTCAGCACTCAGACGAGTACGCCGCCTTCGAGCTGTCCTTCAAGGAGGCTCATCCTTCCCCGAAGGATGCTCCTGCAGAGCCCGCGCCCGCGCCCGCCTCTCCTCCTGCAGCCAACCCCTTCGATGAGGAGGAGGTTCAGCCAGCCGCGCCTGCAGCTGCCGAGGCCAAGAAGGCGCGCAAGCCCCGCAAGCCGATGACGGCTGAGGAGAAGGCCGCGATGGCCGCCAAGCGCGCCGCCACGATGGCCGCAAAGAAGGCGGCCGAGGCTGCTGCCCTACTTCAGCAGCACGCTGAGGACGTGCGTGCCGAGTAAAGACAAAAATAAAAACAAAAGAAAAAAAAGACAAAACCACAAAAAAAAGAAAAAACCTCTTTTTTTGTAACTATCATTTACAGCCTCCTTCGGATTTTCCGTTGCTAAAATTGACTTAAGTAATTCCAGTAAGATGAGCACCCCCACCTTCTTTCACTACGACAAGATGGCCTCTTCTGCAACTCCTTCTCAGGTACTGCCCCAGATGAAGACTCTTTGCAGCATACGGACCCTTTGGCCCGTACTCTTCCACGAGCTCAAGATAATGCAGTTCGACCGCTGGACCAAGCAGGACGACAGATTCCTCCTGCGCGAGCTGCGGCGTCAGATGAATACGAAGGAGATTGTCTTGGACTATTCCAATCGCGCCGTCCTCCTTGCTAGGGCAGCAGCCTTCCTGGAGGCTAAGATTGCCTGGTATGAGATGGAGTATGCTTCTTGCACTCACGATGAGATGGCCACTCTGGATGAGGAGCTAGATCGTCTTCAGACCATTCAGGAGGCCGCAGAGGCTTGGTCTCAGCACTACAAGACGAAGTAAAGCAAACGATACTACAAGATGAAGTAAAGCAAACCATACTAAAAGACAAAAAAAATCCTTCTTATTTTTTCTGATGAGGAGCGCAGGACCAAGTTTATCTCAACAAAAATTGAATGCCTCCATTATCATCTTACTGGTACCCAGACAACAATAGACTTCTCGTCTATTGAACCTCTGGAACCTCGCAAAAGCGAACACAAGATGTCTTGCACTTCGAACTACTTCCTCTGGAAGCGCTCGTCTGACTTTGACCTTGACCACGGCCCCGCCTCCTGCCACTGCGGAACGGACCCAGCACACGCTGTGGACTATCGCGGAGACCGGCTCGTCTGGGAATGCTCCTGCGGCAACTGGGTTGTTCCTGAGTCTGGCGACTCGCACAGCGCGCACCAGTGCAGTGGCAACTGTTCGGAGCACCCGATGCTCTACGGACAGACGCTCGAGCTGCACCTGGCGGCTCAGAACGGCTCGCTCTGGGGTGATATCCTCCTCGCCTGGGAGGATGCCGAGATCGCCAAGGAGACGCCTGAGCAGAAGGCCGCTCGTGCCGCTGCTCGCATCGCTCAGGACCATAAGATGGTCGAGGGCGTCATCGACTACTCTGTCGCCAAGAAGACGGAGCGCTGGACGGACAAGAGTGGCGAGATGAAGTTCCGCGTGCCTCGGTGCTGCCGCTACGAAACTCTCTTTCTGGAGGGTAAGGAGGCGCGCGGCTGCTGGATGCACGAGAAGGGTGAGCCGTGCATCTACGTCCACCCAGATCAGCCTCAGTGGGCAGATGCTATGGCTAATCGCCTCTGCTACGACCGCGACGCGCAGGCCTTCTACCTCAAGGGCCAGCCGGTCCCTCAGCCGTCTGAGGCGCGCCGCAAGGAGATCCAGCAGGAGGCCGAGGGGCAGCGCCAGCCGCAGAGGGGCGGGCGCCAGCAGGGCCACCAGAGCCGCCCGTCCTCTGGTCAGGGCCGTCCGTCCTCTGGCCAGGGTCGCCCGTCCTCTGGTCAGGATCGCAGCAACGTGGCAGCAGGAGGTGGTGGCGGTGGCTCCTGGCGCTTCTAAGCGCTAGCACAACAAATACAAAACAAAAGAAAAAACAGAAAAAACCAGAAAACAAAATAAAAAATTTTTTTACTGGTCTTGCAAAGGAGAAGGAGGTCCTGAAGGAGGCCATTCAACGTCTGAAAAAAATTGAATCCGATGGACGCCCAGCTAGTAAGTACCCCCAGAACCAAATACACTCTGTACTTTGTTCTCTCGAAAAATGTCTTCGATCTCTGTCGACCAGCTTCTCGCTATCCAGCAGCTCCTGTCCAAGGAGCTTGCTAGCCGCGGCATCTCAGCAAATGCAGCTCCTTCGGCCGCAGTTGCTGAGGTGCAGAAGCGGATGAAGAAGGACAAGAAGGACAAGCCCTCGGCACCGCGTAAGGCAGGAGCCTGGGCTGGCTGGACGGCTCACTGCCCCAAGGCTCACGCTGCGGAGTACGAGTCCTTCAAGGCCTCTTCGGCCACCAAGCAAGGTATCGCGCCTCTCTTCTGCACTCAGTGGCGTAAGGACCACGAGGACGAGTATGCTGCCTTCGAGGCCAAGTGGAAGGAGGAGCACTCAGCTCCTGTCTCTGCAGCCGCTTCTGTTGCCTCTGCGGACTCGCCTGCTGCTGCCTCAGAGCCTGCGACAAAGGCCCCTCAGGAGGGTAAGGTCCCTCAGGAGGGCAAGGTTCGTAAGCCGCAGTCTGAGGAGACTAAGGCTGCAGCCGCTCTGAAGCGTGCAGCCACAAAGGCCAAGAAGGCTGCAGAGGCTGCCTCTGCAGAGCTTACAGCCAAGATGGCTGCTGCCCCCGCTGTTCCTGCTTCGCCTGCATCTGTAGCGTCTCAGGGTATCTCAGAGGAGGAGGAGGAGTCGCCTGATCTGCTTCCCTTCAAGCTCGGTGGTAAGTCCTATCTGCGCCCTGGCTACCTCAGCGACGACGGCAAGACCACGTGGGCCACAGGCGACCTCTGGGAGTCCAAGAAGGGTCTCCGCGGCGACTGGGCCGGCGCTCTGCAGGAGGATGGCTCAATCGATCTGGATGTGGAGGAGCCCGAGATCTTCTAAACACAAAATAAAAACAAAAAAGACAAAAATAAAAAAGACAAAAACAAAAACAAAAGAGATTTTTTACTGTAATAAAATTGACCCTCTCATTTTCACTGGTATCGGTACCCCTGCAAAGATGACCTGTCTTGCAGACAAGCAAACTCCCCGTCCTACCGTGGAAGTCGATGATGCCGCTCTAGTCTGCGATTCTAAAGTCTACTTTGAACGAAAGAAGGCACTCAGAAGCCGCTTTCGGATCAGCCACAAGCTAACCCGAATCATCAAGGAGTGGCGTCTGAAGCAGGTCGATCTCATCTGTAAGATCGAGAAGTGCAGCAAGAAGAAGGCGAAGCCTGATGCGGAGGATCCAACGCCTTATGAGAAAACCTTTATCTTCTACTGTCTCAAAAAATAAAACGAAGTATATTATATAAATGGTAATCCGTAGAAAGAGCAGAAAGTCGCAAAAAAGATCTAATAAGACGGCCAGAAAACGCCGCGTTCATCGTGGAGGGGCGGTATGCCCAACATGTGGAGGCAGCGGAGGGTATTGGGAAACTATAACATGTTCTGGCTGCGACGGTACGGGAGGACATATGGAAGAGGTAATGGATTACCGTGGAAATTATGTAGACCAGTGGCAAAATTGCCTAGTTTGCAGAGGTGCTCGGGTGCTCAGGAATTTTGTGACATGCGGCACGTGTTACGGATCAGGAACAGTTCCTGATCCTGAGCCTGAGTATGAGCAGCCCGGTCCGCGTCGTAGCGGCAGATTCCGTTGAGGATGATCTTTACTCTTGATACCAAAACAAATCTGTTTTTTTATAAAAAAATTGAATTGTTTTAGCAACACATATCTGTACCACCTTCCCGCAATCCTCTCTTGATCGCATAAGATGTTCGCCGACAACGTTTCCGCCCTCCGCGCCCTGGTCGTCCAGCGTGGCATCGTTCTCCACCAGAAGCTCCTTGATCGCCGCCGCTGGTCGGTCAGGCGGGACATCCTAAGAGATGCAAAGGACCGCTTTCTTCCAGCTCTTGAGGCCGCAATCGCAATGTCTCACAGCGACTCCGGCCACACAGTCGTCCTCTGCACCTACTCAGCAGCAGAGTGGGAGGAGGCTGACGGAGACGGCATTACAGTGGGTGAGGTTCTTGAGAAGACGGACGTTCTCCAGCGAGTAGCGAACTGCCTCGCGCCAGGCTTCTTCAAGTGCCACGTGCGGCCCGCTAACGTGCATGGCCGCCCAGCCGTTCCGCATGTGGTACGCGTCTACCAGGTCATCGCGCGCTTCTACGCGAACGGCGTGGAGCCGGCAAAGCCTCCGTGCACGTGCGTCTGCTCCCACCTGACGGACGGGTTCTGCGGCACGTGCGGCGGCCACAATATCCGCGCCCCTCAGATCAACAATCCTGAGGACGAGGCTGAGGAGGCTGAGGTTCCGTTCGGCTTTGCGTAGATGAAAGAAAAAAAGACAAAAAGGGATTCACAAAAAATAAAAGACAAAACAAAAGACATTTTTTTGTGGATCTCAAAATTTGAGACGCCCAGTTCTGTAAATAAAATTGAACCAACTCAACAATGATCTCATAAGTACCTTCCCAAGATAGATAATCTTTTGAAGAACCAAAACAAGATGGCTTCCGCTACTAAGCACACCTTCTTCTGCATCGAGGACACCTGCTCAGAGAATGCGCACGTCTTCGGTGGTCGCTGCGATGGCTGCTTTGAAGCGGAGATCGAATATCTCCGCGAGCTGCACAACCCCACGCGCTGCGACCACTGCCACGAGCGCATCAACTGCGGCATTGACAGCGATGCGCTCTACTCCTCGATGCACGCCTTCTGCGGCGAGTCATGTGCGGAAGGCTACGCTGTAGCGAACGAGCACACGTGCAGCGGCGAGTTCGACTACGATCTCGGCTACCGCGTCTGCGACGATCACGATGATCCTCTCTGCCCATCCTACAGGCCGAAGAAGCAAGTCAAGTCCTGCGCTGACTGCGGCTACATTCCTCAGGACGGCCACTTCCCCGCCTATCGCGGTAATGAGCCACTGTGCGCCACCTGCGAAGAGGAGTTCTATGGCCCTCCTCCTCCTGAGGACTGGCGTGAGCGGTCTGGTAGGTGCCAGCACTGCAGCTACTTCTTTGACCTCATTTGCTCCTCCGACGATCGCACCTGCTGCCCACCGTGTGCGGCAAAAGGAGCACTTCCGCCTGTTGAGGAGCTTGACTGCCCAGGTTGCGGCGGCTCCTGTAGGCCTGGTGCAGCAGGGTATTGCTCTGCTTGCTGGCAACAGCGCTACGGCTGTGAGGACGAGTAAACCAAAAAAACAAGATCCTAATTAGAAACACAAAAATGAAGCTGCTGATGATTGCATTTACCGTAATTCTTTTTGTTTTGCTGACCCCTGGCGTGGTTCTGTCGCTTCCTCCTAAGGGAACCCTACTGACGATGGCGGTCGTTCACGGCCTTGTCTTTGCCCTCATCTACCATTTTTCACACAAGGCAGTCTCGACGTTATCCAGTCAGATGGATGGATATGATGATATGGAGGGTGAGAAAGCGAGTGGTGGACAAATGGGTGGTGCACCGCAAGGTGCAATGTGCAAGACTCCAGACCAATGTATGTCAGGAGAGTGCAATGGTGGAATCTGCGGTTAATAAAGCAAAAAATTGAAATTAATCGAGTATCGCATACAAAGCACCTCTACAATGTCAAGTGAGTCATCAAGAATGCCTCGTTTGATCACTGCTGCTGAAGTAATCGCTGAGCGTACGGCTCTTCGTCAGGAGCTCGGCTACATTCCACACGGAACGGGTAGTGGCTGGAGTAGTATGTTCTGGGTCTCGTGCGATTGTCCGAATTGCCGCGACGAATATGATCCGACAGGTGAGGAATCGGCCAAGTACCTGAATATGGACTACACTTCCTTCTTCTGCGATCAATCTGAGATTCCGAGCTTTGCCTTCTCCAAGATTGCAAAGGAGTCTTATTGGTTCAATGCAGAGCCCGGCTTCTACTTTGATACTGACATCCGAGTGCGTACTCTAGAACAGGTTCTGTCTGAGTTAACACCGCCTATCACACTCTTTCCGAAGCATATTCTGTACATTGGAAAGGGTCGTGTAATTGATCGGTTCTTTCTTAACACAGACGAAGCAAAGTGGACTCGCCGATCCTGGAAGGATGCGCATAGTGTCTGGGCTTCTACAGATGAAACTCGATTCATAACGCAAGATGTTAGTAATCTAGCTCTCCGCGAGGCTCTGACGAGTCGCTACTCATAAAAGAGAAAGGGAACTTTAAAAAAAATTGATATAACTTACTTACCTTTTTTCAAGTACACACAAAACAAGAACAAGATGGCACACTTCGAAATTATCTGTCCTTCAACGGTTCTTCCTGGCTGCGAGTACACCAAGGAGAAGCGCCAAGAGCTCTATGGTCAGGTAGCTGGCGGAAGTGGCTCCAAGAAGCCCGAGGAGTACCAGAGACTGCAGATTACTGCAGGAACTGGCGTGGCCTGCGACACCACGCATATGCGCATCAACTGGCGCAGGAACATTATGGTCGAGTCTGCTCAGCCAATGAGGAATGCCGATGGTTTTGACTACACGGAGAATTTTGATGGTAAGCAGACCTTCGGTTCTACGACTGTCTGGGTCAATCTGAAGTCGGTCGTTGGTACAGGGGGCTCTCAGACAAGGACTCTGCGAGACGAGTGCTATCCCTTCGTCAATGCTCAGCTCGACTATCTAGTAAAGACAAGTGAGACCAAGTATCTCTTTGCGAACATCTTCGATGGAGACGAGGCGGCAGCAAAGATGAAGATGTTTGCCTACCTCCTCTCGCTGCCCGAGTACGCTGCAGTGAAAAAGTACGTCTATGTCGGAGATCTGAAGGGATACTTTGCCTGGATCAAGGCAAATGTATCTTAATCAGGTGAAGAACAATTAGATACGCAAGCTCAAACGGAATTCGCTTCCGAGCATACTCCTTCGACTCACGATACTGAGGAAGAAACAGACTCCACGTCTCACTTCTTTTTTTCTCCAGGAGATTCGTAAATTCAGTACAGATCTTCTTCTGATCATCGGCCAATAGAGTTTTTCCTGTTATGCAGAGCGTTGCATACGTACGACTACACTCCTTTGCAGGATAGACATAACCTTCCTTATACTCTAGGCAAATTCGTCCATCTTTTGTTCCACTATCAAGAGCACACAGCGTCATTGCTGTCCTCTGCTCACCCTCTTTCAGTGTCTGGCCTTCGACGTGTCGCCGAACCTTGACTCCTGGCGCTGTAGGCAACCTGTAGATCTCACCACCGATAATCCAGTCATTTTCTGCAGCCAGTCGAAAGGTACGGACTTCTTTGGATGGCATTGAGACCCACTCAACCGTTTGCTCCTTGAGAGGGGTCGGTGATCTCTCAAAGGTAAAGGCAACCACCGTTGTTGTTGTGTCAGGAAAGACAGTCTCTTCAAAGTATCGGACTCGAAGAAGCTTATACTTTGACAGAAAGTCATTGCGGCAACGAACATCTAGATCTCGCGGCGACAGAAAGAAGCCTGAAGGAATGATCAAGATACCACCTGCAGCGGATTCCTGCTTCGTCAAGGAGGTTAGAAAGCACTTGTACAGATCATTGGTATCATACAGATCAAACATTTCCTTCTTGTCGCACTTATTTCGAGCTAGATACGGAGGATTTGTCAGAATCCAGGCGTCCTTATAGTTCGGCGGATTTAGCAAGGTATCTCGCTGCAGAATGCCTTCCTTCTTTGGATCAATATCATAAGCTTCTACGGGAAGCGTATTGCCTTTCGTCGCTAGCCAATCAAGAAGATCACCTTTACCGGCGAACGGCTCTACAATTCGTTTGGTTGCAGAAGAGGGTGCATAGAGCCCATCAAGAATGTAGGCAGCGTTACCAGTATAGAACTGGCCCTTTTGCTTCTTTCCTTTGTCAGTTGCCATTCTGTGTAGTCTTGTATCTAGTTATACATGGTCAATTTTTATAGGTACGTCTGCTTAATCAGCAAAAATTGAGCTAGGTCTAGTCATTATACAAGTATACAGTAAGAATGGCGAATTCTCTTGCAAGTATCATGGAAGACTATGACTACGCTAACTCGTGTCCGACGTGTGATCTCTCGTACTGGCATCTCGGTCGCTGTCTGATCTGCGAGTGGCGCGTTGACCCTAATGTCTTCTTGCGTATCCAGTTTCGCCTTCTGTTTGAGCCGCTGTTCGAAGATTCTGATACTGAGCTAGACTCGGATGAAGAGGATGAGGGACAGATTACCCCTGAAATGAATCACCCTTCAAGGCTTCGGCATAATTCTGTCTCTTCGCAATAAATGAACAAAAATTGACCTCTACACCAATCTATTTTTCACTATAGACAAAAGGAACAAATGAAAACGTCCTATGAGTTCTTTGCAACGTCCAACCACGGAAAGTCGCAAGAGGAATGTCTTGCTCAGCTCAAGAAAGTATACTCCACGTTGACTGATTACAATGCGGATATCAGTAAGGACCTTGTCTTCAAGGAGTGGCAGTGGACTCTACCAGAGGCATACGAAATGACTGTGCGCTTATCTCTTGATATGGAAAGGGCTGAGGAGATCTTGACATCTCATTACGAGCCACTCTACTTTGCAGCTAGTTGTGGCCTTCCTGCAGCTAAGACACGAGAGCAAATTCAGAAGGAGCAAGAGTCAGTACGACACTGGCTCGTTGAGGGTATTCCGTGGTCTGGTCCTGCCGCCGCCGCTGTTAATACTGACCTCAAGGTACTCATCTTCAATTCAGCAGTTAGTCTCAGTACAGCTGAGTCTGCATTGAGATCAAATGCTCTTAAGAACTGGAATCGGATTATGTGGTTTGAGATTGAAGCACGCCGTCTGGCAAATCGACCTGAGGTTCTTGCTCATCTCGAAAAGGTTCTTCGGAATACGAAAGTGAGTTCAGGTGTTTGCATTCATAATTTGATCCAGACTCATTGCCCAATTTGCCCTTCTCATTAACTAACTCTTTACAATCTACGCAACAATTATTTATTTTTTAGCATATCTCTATAATATATGTGCTTCGTGATATCTTTTACTGGATGATATAGATTATGTTCATCAATATCTTTATCTTCATACGTTCGTCTCCAGATTATATTGACTAGTTCTCTGGGACATTTATATGAATATTTATAAAAATGGCATAGTGTTGGAGACAATGCTTCGTGAAAATATAATGTGTTGTGTTTGTTTGCATACTCTTTAATTTTTGATAATACAGAACTGGACATTCTTGAAGCACAACACATTGCATTATAATAGGGTGGTGGTAATTTGATATCAATCCAAGACCAATGCCAATCATCTTTCTTTCCCTCTATATTTTCACTAACAGTGCTAGTTAGTAAATCAATATCAGTATACTGAGAATCAATATTGAGAAGTGTAGATTCATCATTTAAGAATACATCGTCTTCAATAAACCAAACATAATTCAAATCTTTACAAATACTTGAAAAATAGTATAATGCCTTAGACCAACCTTCTCCATTTTCTTTAAAATCGGTAGCTATAAACCCATTCCTCTTAGATTCTTCATTATTAATTTGTAGTATAGTAAGTTGACTAAATTTAGAGTATTGTTCTTTATAATCTATACTATTGTCATCAATCAGTATGCAAAGAGTATAGTTTGTAAATTTTGATAAGAAATTAATCCATATATTATTTGGTTTATAACAAATCAAACAAAGATATTTAGTACTCATTATACTATAAAGATATAAAAAAATGTAGTATCTTAATACAATTATTGAATTTTCTTCAGATGCGGATGCTGGGTCTCCAAAAATGTAGTTAAGTGTCTTGTCTTTTTTACGGATGAGAGTGCCTGTAGTTGCTTCAGAATCCAGAAATTAAACTGCGCAGTCGCCATATCTCGCTGCTCAGACCAGTGAGTGTGAATGCTCTGAAGAGGCTTGTCGCCGATAACAAGCCCGCATCCATTTTCCTTACGCAGAATCCTCCACTTTTCCATTAGTGTTTCTGGATTACATTCACCTTGCCAGAGTCGCCACCATCCGTAATTTACTGTCTCTGGAAACTGCTCAACTGAGCCAACACCATACTTTATATTTGACCACGATACCAGATCCTCCAAACAACCCTGTTCAAAAAAGCGACTTGTTTTGCACAACAGAAGCCATTGATCTGCAGTGGCCTGATTCTTCAGATACAGATATCCTGCATTATAGAGACCGAAGCGATCTGTATCAGATTTGCGAATTAGATGCGGGCTGACCGCTAGATGGACACGTTCATCGATCAAAGGTAAAGGACCCAGATGGCAAATATCTGCATCGCAGAACAATACTGCACTCTCAGATTCAAGCACCCACTTCATCAATACAGGTTTCTCGGAACAGAAATCTGCAAAGAGGGTTGAAAACTTGGTTCCAGGAGTCCTTTCCATTACAGACCGATTCAGACCAGTATAGGGATCGAGTGCAATCTTACTTGTCTTTTTTCCCTTATAAGGCATCGCATCAATCTTTGGTTTTGTCTCCGTGTCAGTAAAGATATAGACGGGTGGAGCTGGGTTGTTCCAGAGATCTAGAGTAAATAATAGAAGTTGTAGATCTTCAAGAGCGTGTTCATTTGCAAGAGTTGCAATGGCGTACATTCTACTTAGAAATAAGAGACTTGCTTAGACCCAAAAAAAATGAATACTTGCGTTTTCGTAGAAAAGGCATTAAAATGGAGAACGCAGACTTTTCAATGATTGAAAGGATTAACCGAGCATCACCATTCGAATTACCTGAAGAGGATGAACGTCCTGGATCTCCAATTCCACTGTATCGTTCAACTTCGAGTATGTCGTACGAATCTACACATAAGCCGAGCTTCGAGCCTATCTTTCGGGAAGTCGACGGTGATCTAGAGCTGAATGATACTTGGTCCTTTTACACGCCAATTCTTCCTCGTGTAGCCATTTTGCGACACCCTCGTGTTCTTCTGGCCTTTCTACGATTTGTTGCACTTCAGAATGAGGTTGCTCGAGAGGGTGAGGAGATTGTTCTTCCTATGTTAACATCGGAAATCGCTGAAAAAATTATGAATCATCCTTCCATTAAGAATCCTCCAATTGAGTTTCTGAATGAGATTAATGAGTTGAAGGACCGCATTAGTTCCTTAGTTTCTTATTAGCATTAATGTATGCGTAATTCAGATACTCTATAAGTCCGTTCCTTGTCTCGCCCATCGCATTTCCAAGCATTTCTCCAGAATAATTTGTGATTTCATCAGCCATTCTTTTTACATCAGCCTTCAAACGAAGCTCATCCTGCTTGGCTACAATGAGTGCCAGAGCCTTTACAACAAGTCGCTTCTGAAAGGTAGTTGCTTGGGTATGATGAAAGTTCTGAAGTGCAAACCACATCGTATAGGACTCGACTCCCTGAATTGGCTCAACCACTTCTAGAAACTGAAACATCTGATCAGCCTGTACAAGACTCGTTTCAGTTTGATTCTGTACTTCATCATTTGTCATTGTAGGATTCATAGAGGATACACGGCGATTGTGCTGTAGCCTTTCATCCCTTTCCATCAGATAGACTCTCTCCAAACAGGTGTGGCAATTGCACGAGAGGCAAACGGCAGTAGGAAGTCCGATGTGCGGCTTGAATTCCTTGAGCCCGTTGTTGCGGCACCAACGGTCAAAGCGACGAATCGCAAGAATCTCTTCTTCCGTTGTTAACACCATTGAGTCCATTTGAGCTGGAAAGTGAATACGATTCACGTGGTAAAGGATGTATCAATTTTTAACCTAGGCTAAAAACAAAATTTGAAGCCTTTTACTTCAAGTACTAGTGCACAAGTAGAATGCAGTACGCTCAATGTCAAGTATGCGGTGAACGCGACCACAGATCAGAAAAATGCCCCACTTTAACCGAGTGTCTGAAGCCTGGATTCTTTACAGGAGGGGGTGCAGGAGGTGGCCACAGCCACGATGACGATGACGAGCACTTCAAGAACTATCTCTACCGAATTTCTCTGAATCGTCTCCGCCATTTTAGCCCTGAAGAGATTAAGTTTATCTTTGAGTCTACTGCAAATTGCTATACGAGTATGATGCAGGAGTGTAATACTAGCTCATTGTATACAGATAAGTCCTACAATGCAAAAGTAATCAAGGCGTGCCAACTCTGGAGAGCGGTTGGTGAACTTCGCTATGCAAGAAGCATCTAAATGGGCTAAACTATATAGGATGCAATGATTTACGGGCCCTATTATATCAATTTAGATAAACGAATTGATCGTAAAGAACTCATAGAAAAAGAATTTGAGCGTCTTGGATTTCAGGCAACCCGTTTTTCAGCGATTGAACATGAAGATGGTGCAACAGGATGTTTAGAATCTCATCTAGCACTTCTATCATTTACTTCTACAGAGTCAATGAGCAATAATATTACTTTTATATGTGAAGATGATATTCAATTTATTGAAGAGCGACCAACTCTAGATTTTTTTATTAACGAATTTATACACTCTGATGCCGATATTTTATGCTTAGGTAATTTAAGTCGAAACCAAGAATATTATTCTAGTTATTTATATAGATCCTATGATCTACAAACTACATCGTGTTATCTTATTAAAGATAGTTTCAAGCCTAAATTGATTGAATTGTGGAGTTCAGTTCTTAAATGCCGTTATTCCAAAGAACAACATCCTTTAGAAGATACATATAATAAATTGAGCACTGCAGTACCAGGTTCTTTTTTAATTGCAGATCAATGTTGGAAAGTATTACAACAGACCCATACTTTTACTATTCCTAATTTCCGTGTTGCGTTGCAAAGAGCTGGATATAGTGATATTGCAAAAATATATATTGACTATAAGGTTTAGACAAAATATATTCCTACGGTAGAATGTCATCTGATTCGGCCTTATCCGATTCTGCATTGTCCGATTCTGCGTCAGTTCCTACTGTAGTACCTGCTGAGCCTCCTTCAGCTGAGACTGTCGTTGCTGCTGCGGATACTGCTGTGGATGCCGCGGTAGCTGCAATTGTTCCTGCTTCGGTTGCAAATGTGGTGAACTCTGCGATTGATCAAGCACCCGCAGCGATTGCTTCTATAGCTCCTCCTGAAGTCAAGGAGGCGATTGCCACTGCGAACGCCGCAGTTGCAGCAGTGGTTGCTGACCCAGAACTTGCTGATGATCTGAAGGAGCTTCTCAAGCTAATAACGGATAAGCTCAAGAATAAACCCGAGAACAAGGCTGAGATGACCAAGTTATATCACGATCTTACACTTAGTCTAAGCAATTACTTAGTCAAGCAGCTTCCTCCAACGGAACAGAAGGCTGCACTAATGGCTCTTTGGGCAATGGAGCAGGTCCAGACGGCTAGTGTAGGATGCTTTGGTCTGAGAAAGTAAATAAAAAAATACATTCGACTCTATCACTAGTCTAAACGTATTTTTATCTGACTCTAGCAGATGTTGAAGTCTCTTTTTCTTGTTTGTGTTAGCACACTTCCTCTACTAACGAATGGTTTATTCAGAGGCGCAGGTGTTGTGATCCTACACGAAAATCGAGTACTTCTCGTCCAGAATTTACTCTCAGGAAACTGGGGGTTCCCTAAAGGGCACCGTGAACCATCTGATCTGACGTGGAGGCATACGGCAGTGCGTGAAGTTGAAGAGGAAACAGGATACCTTGAACACGTCGACTATGAAATGTGTTCTGAAGCTCCCCAAATCTGGGGTCGGCGGCCTTACTGGACAGCAAATGCAATTCAGACTCCATTGATACGAGTCAATACAAGTGAGCACCGTCAAGGACGATGGATTCCACTCGAGAGTCTAAGACACTTTAATCTGAATCGTGATTTGTCTGATTGGCACAATCAAGGACATCCTATTCTCTGTACTAAAAGTGAAACTAAAATTGACCCAACTGGTTCCAGTCAGTAAGGTACACACTAGAAAAAAAGATGGCTACACTCCTTGTTCCTGCAGCAACGAAGGCGCGGATAATTACGGAAGATCTAGGAAAAATCTGCGAAAAAGCGGTCTGTTTGGTCGCTGGTTGCGAGTTTCAGGGCAACTACAAGTATTCTCTTGAAAAGGCTGAGACATTAAAGAAGCGTTTTGTAGCCATTACTGCAGAGATTCAGGGCTTTCAGCATACCGGCCGAACTGACGATCTTTATGACTTCAGCCATTCGACTGATATAACAAAGAAGTTGAGTGTCAAGACAAACAAGACAGGATGGATGGTGTGTCCGCAAGGCGGTCAAGGAACGAAAAAGACCTTCTGCGAAAAGTTTGGCTTGCCAGTCGCAGCACAGACTGATTCTGAGGCGATCAAGGCATTTGTCGTTGCTGAGACATCTCGAGTTCTAGACACCTTTATGCACAGTACATTTCACTGCCAGACGCTCTACTACAATGAGCCAGCAAATCTGTTGCAGCTCATCAAGCAGACTAAGCCTATCGACTGGACTGCACAGTCTCTAAAGTTCTCGCATCTTGAGAAGGGCAAGGCCTGGAATGAGTCCACAAGTCTCTATCTGAGCAATAACGGTAGCCTAATTACACTCGGTGAGTTCCAGAATCATAAGAACCGCAACTGCTTCAAGTTTCGTTGGCAGTTCAAGAATCTACTGGATCACTTCAAGGATCACTTTGAGATTCGGACTTTGTAAGACAGAATAAGTATTCCTTGATCTCTTTATCTTCATTGTATTCATAGGACTTGAATCTCTTGTAGTCTCGTTCAACGACAGTCGCAGTTCCAAATTCCCTCATCAAAGTCAACATTTTTTCCTTGCTAAGAAGACTCTCGCTATTGTACGATACAAAGATGTACTTGCAGCGAAAGCCGGCAAAACACTTCCTAAAGGCACCCTCGACTTCCTTCTTTTGGCAGAAGGGGCTCATAAAACAGGTTTCAGGGATTCCCGTTACTCCATCGCGTAGCACCTGTGTCTCCTGTTCTGCAGGTGATAGTCTGATCATATTCAAAGGAAAGTAATTCTTTGAATACTGTCGCTCATTGTACGGTGGATCGAGATAGACCGCATCACAGTCTTCAGTTTGAGCCAAAAGTGCTGGATCGAGAACAGTTGTTTCTGTTGTTGGGAAACAGTAGCCATTCTGTTTAGTGCACGTATGAACTGTCTTGAGAATGAGCGGCTTGGTCGCCTTGGCTTTGAAGTTCTTCAGAAAGCAGCCATAGACTGCAGGAACATTACTGACTGCATCGGCTGCAAGGAGTAAAGACGCAAGAACCATTGTATACGTATTTAATCCGAGATTTAGTTCTTCTAGCCGCTTTCGACAATAATCAATTCTGCGCCCATTGTCTACTGTAAAGAACTTGCGTTCGCAGGGCGGCAGAGGGCAGTAATTCTTTGTTATGAACCCAGCCGTATCCAAGTGCTTACCTTCAGCAACTTCAGTATTCAGAAGCTCAAGTGTTCGCTTGACTTCGCTGGTATAGATACGATGACTGAAGGCTTCAGCGAGCACTGCGCTATATCTCTCTACGTCGTTTGACTGCACTGCAGCTCCTTCTAATCGCAGAAAGTAGGATACAATACCTGTTCCTGCAAACAAGTCGCCGATACACTTTCCTTCAAGGCTAGGCCATCCAGTTGTCTCCAGCATAGATTCCTTCAGCCAACCGAGAAGTTGGTATTTGGATCCGATATAATTGAGTCGCGGAACAACATCTACCATTGGGTACCTACTGACTCTGCAGAGTTGAGTCAAATTTACCTGTAGAGTTAGTAAAAATTGAATATTATTGTTATTGAAAGTGTAAATACAAAAGATCGAAATGTCATCCTCTGATCCTAAGATGATGACTGCGACGACTGCGATCGGCGTGAAGGGCTCGGATGTCTACACCGCGGCTGGCGTTCAGGACGAGCGTGTCGCTCTGTCGGCACTCCTGACTCGCGGTGTTTCTTCTCAGACGATCAAGCCGCTGATCAACGCGATCATCGCCAAGAACGACTCTTCTCAGCTAGAGGACCTCTTCGTGCTCGCCTTTCAGACGCGGGACGTGCGTGGCGGCAAGGGTGAGCGGGAGGTCTTTCGTCTCTTCTACGACGCCCTGCTTTCTAATCCCAAGACCTGCAAGATCGCAATGGATCTCCTGGATCTCGTTCCTGAGTACGGCTCCTGGCGTGATCTGTTCATCGAGGCGGTTGTCCCCTCGCTGCCCTACCTCTCAGAGTCTGAGATGCGCGAGCGCATCGTGCAGATTGTCAAGGCCCAGTGGCTAAAGGACCAGGTATCTGCACTTCAGCACAAGCCCATCTCGTTGATGGCCAAGTGGATGCCTCGTGAGAACCGCAACAAGTACCTTGCGGGTCTTCTCGCAGCTCGCCTGTTTCCTGACCTTACCGGTCCTATGCAGTACAGTATGCAGATGCGTCTGTATCGCAAGGCAGTTGCATCTCTCAACAGGCGCATTCAGACTACAGAGATTGCAATGTCTGGCGGCAACTGGGAGGCCATCGAGCCCAGCAAGGTTGCTGGCCGCTGCCTTCAGAAGCATATGAAGGCGTTCCTCAATGAGGTCGGTACGACGAAGAAGGGTGAGCAGCCTCCTTATGGTCATCCTCTGCGGCATCCTGAGGATCCGGACCGTATGGCCTGCCGTCAGCACTTCCAGGAGCACTTCAACAAGGCGGCGACTGGCGAGGGAGGTGCGAAGGTCAACGGCTCAAAGACAGTCTTTCCGCACGAGGTCGTCAAGAAGGCGGTAAGCCTTGATGAGACTGCTGTAGATGAGCGCAATGCTCTTCAGGCTGTCTGGCGCCAGATGGTAGCTGATGCCAAGGCGGCTGGCGGTCTAGGTCGCAGCATCGCAATGTGCGACTTCAGCGGCTCGATGAGCGGCACACCTTACTGGGTCTCAATGGCTCTTGGTCTACTCATCGCTGAGGTGACCACAGAGGAGTTTCAGAACACTTTCCTGACCTTTGACTCTGAGCCGACGATGCACACAATGCATCCCGAGGATGATCTCTTTGAGCGTCTCAAGCATATCAGCCACCTCGGCCAGGGTGTGAGCACGGACTTTCAGAAGGCGATGGATCTTGTGCTCAGCCAGCTCAAGGCCAAGCGCTGCCGCCCTGGCCAGGAGCCTGAGAACCTCATCGTTCTGACGGATATGAACTGGGACCAGGCCTGCGGCTCTGATCACCAGTCCGTCTACACGGGCAATGGCTACCGCAACGTCGTCAAGACATCTGCGTGGCAGACTCACGTGGAGATGATCCGTGAGGCCTTCAAGCGTGCAGGTGAGGATATGTGGGGAGAGGGCCAGGGCCTCACGATGCCGCGCATCGTCATCTGGAACATTGCTTCTACCTCGACCGACTTTCACGCACAGTCAGACACGGAGGGAGTGGCGATGCTCAGTGGATGGTCGCCGAGTCTGTTCAAGGCGCTTCAGACACAGGGACCCGATGGTGTCAAGCCGATGACTCCAATGGAGATGCTGCGTGCTCAGCTTGATGTGGCGCGATATGATCAGGTTGTCCTGCGTGTCCGTGTAGCAATGGGTAATGATATGCCTCTCTTGAGTCGGTAAACTAAAGATAAAAAAAATTGTCAAATACTCTACAAAAATTGAATGGCCGCCGGCCAGTATTGTTAGTGCCCAGGCGGGGAACAAAGAGGGCTCACAGCAACTGATATAACAATCAGGTCCTCTGTATAGGATACTTTGAAGGTAATAACCTAATGATAAGTTGTCCACTAGACATCAATAGAAGGTATATGGCTGCAGACATATATGTTCTGTTGAGTCTATCAAGTGTAGCAAAGAGAACACACAGCAACTACGAATACTATTCCATAGGGTTCTCTGAAACAAGGCGCCTGCTTTCAAAAGGCACCATACAGCAACAAGTAATGATCTTGCCGGCATAGGAGACAACAATTTATATCCTTCCTTAGCTGGATAGGATATAAATGGTTGGGGAGTTCAAAGGTCTCACACAGCAACTACTGAAATACTTTATTCAGAGGCCTGGTGTCTAACCGAGTGGTTAACACAAACTCTTTTTTTAGTTCAGCCTGTAGCATTAGCAATTCAGCGTAAATTTCTTTGGCTTCACGTGCTGATAGTTTTTCCTTGAGTAAGTTTTCGAGCATCCGGATACTTTGAAGGAGAGATTCCATTGTTGTCTTTATACTACTCTGCAGATTAAAAGACTGCAGGAGTTTTACCGAGATTGTATTGTGCTTGAAATCTGATAAAAGAGAAATCTTCCTAATTAATTATCTTAACCTTTATAAATATGGCATCGGATGCTAACATTGTGGCTGCTGAGAAATTTGCCTTAACACGTGAGGGAGGTTTAGTAGTAAGTACTACAATTGAAGATCGTGACGCAGAACATCAGGTAGGTGATATAGCCATCGATGGTGATACTATGCCTAATGATAACGACACTTTAAAGATCTTTATTTCTATGGGGATACCTCCTATGAGTGAATTTGAAAAATTACTTATTAGTTATTATTCATTATACGGAGATGGTGTATTAAACACATTTCTTCGTACTGGTAATGCTTCCTATGGTATAATAGCAAAAGATCCTAACTACAAGTATGTTAGATTAATTAAAATTTCGAATGTTCTTCAGAGTTACTTTCCAGAATTAAAAGATACACATGATGATCTATATGCACAAAAACTTCAGTGGTATATATTTATAAATTTATATAATTTAATTCAAAGAATACCCCCGATTCCAACGAATACACCGTTTATAACCTATAGAGGAACAGCAGGCTGGTATTTACCTGAAAATAAAGATACATTTCATTATTTTCTTTCATTTACCTCGACATCACTTGATCATTGGATTGGAGAAGTATTTGCAGCAGGTGGAAGAGAATATAATAAAAAAAAGGGAAATGATCATCCTGATAGAATGTACGTATATTACGTTCACCCTGCGTGTAGATATGCATTTTTACCACCTATGGGCAGCATACCATATGAGCAGGAAATATTACTTTGTCCTTACAATCGCTTTATTTTTAGTCATTCAAAAGATGAAAATCATAAAGTGTTTGTTGTTCTTCCTACTGATTTAAAAATTCCCGATGGATTTGATTTATTTATGGAGTGGAATAAAACGATATCATCATTAGCAGGTGAAATAAAAGGAGGAAAACGTAAGCGAACTCGTAGTCATAGAAGACGTTCAACTAGAAGACAAAAAGGAGGAGCAGAAATTCAATCTGCTCCTATAACTTCATTTCCTGGTGCTAGACCAACATCCTCTGAAAAAGATCTTATTAGAAGTATTGTTAAACATATTGAAAACTCTCCTTTATCTGCTGCAAACAAACAAAAATTGAAGTAAAAACCCTAGTACTAATAGGTACCCAAAATGGCTGACCAAGACAAGCCAAAAGAAAAAGCCAAGCGTGTTCTTAAACTTAAGAAAACGCCTGCCTTAGAAGCAGAACCTGCACCAGTGCCAGCGCCAGCAGAAGAGTCCAAGCCCAAAGCAAAGCGTGTTCTGAAGCTGAAGAAGACTGCAACAGAACCAATACCGATTGCTGAGGCCTTTCCTCAGTCTGCTTCTGCACAAGCAGAAAAGTCTCTCGAGGCAGTCTGTAGCGTAGCCCCTTCAGCAAAACGCACACTCAAGCTAAAGTCAAAGCTTCTGGAACTTCCAGTCTATCCTGGAGAAAATGTCGAACGCTACACGAGCTCGTGGGAGGCAATTGATCTCGTTCGCGAATGGTTCGCTGATCGGGATGAGCCAGTTCCCCAGGCCGAGATCAAGTTCGCCATTGAGATGTTGGAGGCAGAAAAGCAGGCGATCATAAAGGAGGCTGAAGAAGATGCCAAGCCAAAGAAGCCCGTGCTAGGCCCAATGCCAGAGTATGGCTCTCAGGATTTCTGGAAGTGGTGCCGCCAGCGCAAGGCAATCAAGGAGGCTGAGTTGAAGGAGAAGGGTCTGCCGATTCCTCCTCCTAAACCGCGTAAGAAGAAGGAGCCCAAGGCATAAATTAAAAAACATTTTTTAGTAGATGGCTGTCTTTAATGACGCTAAAACGAAACCAATGTTCAAGGCTGGATACGGAACTGCAAAAAAAGCCAGGAACACTCTAAAAAGATTAAAACGCGCAACTCGGAAAAAAGCTCGGCAAGTTGCACAAACAATGTATTATCGAGCTAAATACCACAAGTTTCAAACTCCTGGTATGAAGGCGGCTATGAAAGTGTATGGAGAGTATTTGAAACTTTAATTTTTATACAGGAACTAGATTAGTCTGAACGGCTGTATCTGCAAGAGCCTCGCGCACGTGTTCTAGGCTAGGTACGAACGCCACTCCGTACTTGGCCTTAATGAAGTTCGCAACCTTCATCTTTGTCTGGCCAAGCTTCATCGCATTCTCCTTCGGATTATCCTGCTTTAGAAGCATATAGACCTTATTCTGAAGTGTCTGCCAGGCATCTGCGACATCCACTGTATCGAGGATCACACTGGCTCCAGGCGCCTCACCGAGCCAGTAGTCGCCGTCAAGGAGTTCAAAGAAATCGGAAACGCGCTCCTTGTCTGCACGGAAGAAGTGGCGGCTCGTGTACAGCCTCTCACTGTACTTATCCAGTAGCTTGTGAATGGATTTCTCCTTCTCCTGAGGCAGCTTTACCTTCTTGGCGATCTCAATCTGAAATGGCATCGGTACACCTGCTGAGAAGAGCTCAGCGGCCTTCTCATTCGGAGAATTCAAGGAGTGGCTTACCAGGAGTAATCCGGGCATAATTGGATTTGACATGCACACGAGATACCCTACATCCGGTAGGAGGGGATTACGATCAGACATTCTATGATTCTTGCTATAAAAAAGAATCATTCAATATTTTGACCTAGTTTACTTAGTGCGTCTGGTTTTGCGAGCCCGTTTAGTTCTCTTTCGCATCCTTCCACCTGCCATATTATTTCCATTTGAATTCCCATTATTTGAATTCGCTTTATTGACTGCGCAAATCTGTTCAACAACATCCATTATTCTTGCAAATGCCGTATCAACCTGTTCCTTAAGATCATCTGCAGCATTCATATTGACTCCCATATTACCTCCAGGAGCACCGTTGAGTTCAGGAAGTGCGTCATTTCTTACATCTTCGTATGCATCGTGAAGTAATATGTATTGAGGTAATACTTCTCTAAGTCTAGCTTCAACTGCTGCAGATCTTTCAAGAAATTCTGGTATAGTAAGTGCAGCCATCTACTTAGAAAACTGTTTTCTCAATTTGGCATATCGTTCGCATACAAGAAAATCTTCTACAATTATCTTTATTTCCTCACCGTGTTCCATTCGCCAAAGAATATCAAGAACTTCATCTTTTGCTTTAATCTCTGACTTGTAAAAAGTTAACCAGTCGTAAATCATTGAATAAAGATCACCATAACTAGTATCTTTAGTCCAAGCTATCATAATATTGTGGAACCCGTTATCCATATCTATTCCTTCTTCTTAAACTTCTTAAATCCGCCCTTTCCTCCTTTTCCACCTCCACCTCCTCCGGCCGCCTTGGCCTTGAGTCCAGCCTCGAACATCTCTCCAGCTTGCTGAGCTGTTAGAGAATCCAGATCAGTTCCAGCAGGGATATTTACGAACTGGGGCTTGGCTTTCCCTCCATCCGCCTTCATCAAGTAAGGCCCGTATTGCCCAGTACGAATCTGGAAGGGACCGAGCACTCGAACAGGAGGAGCTGTTGCCTTTTCCTTGAGTTTCTTAATTGCAATTTCCAGAGAATCCCCCGGCGCGGCGGAAGCCCGAATGCCTTTCCATTCAAAGTAAGATCCAAACTTCCCAGACTTTTGGAGAATCGGTTCGCCTTCCAATTCTCCGAACGCCTCTCCAACTTTTTGCTTTCCAGCATTTTCAATAAAAGCCAGAGCTTCAGATTCTGTTAGGGATTGAAAGGACTTTGAGCCAGGCCAGCCGTAGAAGACAGTTTGTTCCTTGGTCTCACCTTCCCGAAGAAGGAGAGGTCCCTTGGCGGAGAGAACGGCCTTGAGGCCATTTCCAAATTCCCGAATTTTCGGATTTGCTTTTCCTCCTGATCCGGCTGCCGCCGAAGGAGCCTTCTTCAAAGTGGCTAGTCGATCCTTGTAGGAATTCCAGGTGTCTCCCAAAACTTGTTTCCAGGGTTCCTTGCCTTCGGCAATTTGATCGAGTCGCTTTTCCATTGTCGCGGTAAACTCGTAGGCGAAGAGATCTGGAAAGTTCTGGGTTGCAAAGTCGAGAAGAGATCTGCCGAGGGCGGTCGGGACCATTCGGAGTTTCTCGCCTCCCTTCTTCAGCTGGAAAGGCGAGAGTGTCGGAGGCCATTGACCTAGAGTTGTCAGACTGTAGGTTTTGGATTCCTTGATTTCTTGGACGATGTCTTTCGTTTCAACGTATGCCTTCTCAAGAAGAGTGGCGATCAGAGATGCAAAGGTAGACGGTCTTCCGATCCCCTTCTTTTCCAGCTCGCGAACCAGGCTGGCTTCGGTGTATCGTCCGGGGGGCTTTGATTCCTGGGGTCTGGCCAGAAGTAGTTGCCAATAGACTCTTTGAGTTGGAGCCAGCGCTCCTCCAATTCTCCAAGCCAATTCACTAGCATCTGCATCATTTACTTCGCTATCCTGCGCTTCAGAAATCTTGGCCTCTTTTTCATCAGCGGCCTTCCAGCCGGGGAAGAGAGTGCGTCGCCACTTGGCTAGCCATTCAAAGTCTCCATCGTCTCCGTCTGCCTCGAACGTTACCAGACGATTCTCGCCATTTGCTGAAGCCATAACAGACTGAATGGCTCTCAGCCAGATGAGGTGATAGATCTTCTTGTCTTGTAGCCCCCAGTCCTCACCCTCCGGGAGTTGGGAATTCTCAAAGTGGGTGGGTCGAATGGCTTCGTGGGCTTCCTGGGCCTTTGGCAACTCTGCAGCTGCAGCTGTAGCTGTAGCCTTCTTGGTCTTTGCTACAGTGGCTGGAGCTGCCGGGGCAGTCTTGATATACGTCGGCCCCCATTTGGCAAGAATGACCTTCTTAGCATTTTCAACTGCTTCTTCGCTCATTGTCTCTTGGTCCGTTCGCATATACGTTATGTGTCCAGCTTCATAGAGCTTCTGAGCAATTTGCATTGTCTTCTTCGGGTTGCAATGATACAGATTGCTTGCTTGCTGCTGAAGTGTGCTCGTCATTAATGCAAGAGGTGCAGATTCAGTCCAGGGCTTTGTTTCGGCCTTCTTGACAATTCCGACCTTGCTGTCCTTGTGGTTTTCTAGATAGTTTTGTGCAGATTCTTCGTCGCTAAGCGACTCTGTCATTACGGCTGGCCATTTTTGGCCAGAGGTAGCTTTCTCATTGGTGGACCACTCTCCACTAATGATCCAAGACCCTTCGCTCTTGAAGGTCTCAATGACACGTTCACGCTCAACAACTAGTCGGAGAGCAGGCGTTTGACATCTACCGGCGGAAAGCGCAGGTCCTACGTACGACCAGAGCAGAGGTGAAATTGTGAATCCGACCATCATATCAAGCATTGCGCGAGCCTGCTGTGAATTTACGCGATTCATATCAATCGTCCTGGGATTAGAAACAGCGTCTAGAACAGCATTGCGTGTAATCTCACGAAAGGCTGCACGAGGATTTGTTGCGATATTCAGTTTCAGTAGGACCGCTACAGAGTAAGCAATGGCCTCACCTTCACGGTCATCGTCTGCACAGAGAACAACGGAGGTTGCACCCTTGGCAGCATCGGTGAGCTGCTTAATGGCCTTGGCCTTCTCCTTGATAAACTCATAGGTTGGCTCAAAGTTATTATTAATTCCTACAGCGTCAAGATCGTGAGCCAGTGCTCGGATATGTCCCATCGATGCGATAACAGTATTACCGGGTCCCAAGAACCCTTGAATCTTCTGGCATTTTGCAGGAGATTCAACTATAATGAGCCGCATTAGTGTACGGATGTAAGCTGCAAGCTGCCATTCATTTTTTGGACAATTTCGCAGCATACGGTAGAGTAGAAGGATGAATTTCTTTCTTGTCTATTTAGTTTGTACAGTAGTCCTAATTCTCTTTTTATTCAAAACGTATCGCGTCAATAATGATATTTGTATACTGCTAACGACTACGGTATCTGTTCAGAAGGATATGAAGTTTGTTGCTCAGAGTGATAAGGATGAACGAGTTCAGACCTATTTGAAATCAATTCGTAAATGGCTAGAGAAGACAGACTATAAAGTGGTTGTAGTTGAAAACTCGGGTTATACGTTTGAAGAGTTAAGAAAAGAAAAGATCAAGTACAAGGATCGATTTGAGGTAATCACGTTCACTGAAGAGACATTAAAAGGAGCAGAATATCTTAAGGAAATTAAAAATAAAGGAGATCACGAAGTCTTTGCAATTCAGTATGCATACGAACACAGTAAACTTTTACACGACTCTGATTTTATTATTAAAATAACAGGAAGATACTATGTTCCTGGTCTACAGCCCTATTTACAACGCATTTATCTGAAACAGTATCACGCAATCAGCCAGTATGATTCAGGTCGCTGTGAGCTTATTGGCTGTAGTAATGATGCATTTCCGATGATGTTTGATTTAAATATGGAAGATGAAAAAGGGTACAATCCGCACGCTGAAAGTGTGTATAAGTATCGTATGACAAAAAAAATAGAGTCAAAAGAACTCCTAGTACTTCCTGCATTTATAATTGATCCGACACAGAGGGGAGGTGTTGCAGAAGTCTTTACAGTACTCTAATCTTGCGGAACCGCCTTGTTTTCTTACTAGTTTTACTGTGTTTACGATGTTTACTGCGTTTACGATGTTTACTGTGTTTACGACTCTTTCTGCGACCCCCTGGCATAGGTGTACTAGGAACATCATCATTAAAACTAAATCCAGCAAATTCGTTTCCTAGTTTGCTTTGATATTCCATTTCTTGCGCAAGTGCTTGCTGCTGTTTACCTTGTCTTTCCATTTGTTCAAATAGTTCTTTCATATCTTGTTCGTATGAATGCTTTTCTGATTGTTCGCTAGCAACTTGTTCTGGTTGGCCTTTTTGCTGTCTTTCAAATTCAGCAGCAATTTCTTTAGCATTCGCTTCATTGCGCGCTGCTTGATTTAATGCTTTTCTAACCGATTCGGGTACATTTACAAAATTTTTATCTTTAGAATTTTCTTTTACAATTAAAGCGCTTTTAAGAGGTCTGGATGCACTCATCTAAAATTGACTTAGATTATTTACTTTTGGTCATTAGAATGACTAATAGCAAACAATATTGTGAATACTGCAATCAGCGGTGGAACCCTACAGATCATAAGGACTGTCGTATGATGCATAGACCAACCCGGATAAATACATACTTAAGAATGTTCGTTGGGTCAACCCGAATCTCTACAGTTCGTATTGAGTCAGATAATAGTCTTAGGGAAATAGCTCCGCTCGGCGAATTGTACAAAAATGAGGAAGAATGGAGAAAGAAGTATGAGGATAAGGGTGTCCTAGAGATTAAGAAAGAAACTCGAACGATGCCTTAAACTGCTTAATCAGATTTACCCTAGACTAGACTAGATGGAGCGACCGAATACGTCGTCTGAAGGATCTCTTTATGAGCTTGTCGCTAGAGGCCAAAAAGATGTCTTTTTTTTAAGTCAAAAAGAGGATGCAGTCGTGCCATTTTCTTATACAATGAGTACGTGGCCGGCAACAATTAATGAGACTCGTCAGACACAGGCTCTGAATGCAGTAGACTTTGGCAGATCAGTTGAGTGGGAATTTGAAGTCTTCGGAGATGTTCTGAAATCGGTTGCCTTGACGGTCGAACTGCCTACGTGGCTACCGATCTATTATGCGAATCTGAATAGGACTACGACAATTCGGGATGCAAGTGGCGCTTCGTATGGATACTGCCAAGGTGTCGGAGCATTTCTGTTTGAATCCATACAGTTCTATCAAGATCAGCTACTTCTTCAGGAGTTCTCAGGAGATTTCTTGTATGCGTGGACACACTTACAGGGAACACTAAATCAAGAGGCTCTTGCTCTAAAAGAGTTCGGTGCTCACAATGGAACTGTTTTAGATATACAACACAATGCAACTCCGAATACACTCTATTTGAGACTTCCTTTGATTGGTGCATCACATCCTGACGATGGCGGATTGCCTTTTGTTGCACTTCCGGCTCAGAAGTACAGAGTTCGTTGCAAGCTTCGTAAACTTGAAGATTTAGTTGAGAGTTCAGATCAACAAGTTAAACCGACTCCTTGGACACGAACTGACTTGGTGTGTAGGGATGTCAATAACAATTCATTTCCTGTAGTACCGTTAAATCGTCAGACGATCGGTAAGCCTGTTATCACACTTGAGACAATACAGCAGTATGTACGTCAAGATTTACAGAATGAATTAAAAAAGACAGAGATTCAAATTCCTTTTATAAGACCATTTGAAAATGTACTCACACTCGATCCGAATGATTATGTATCTGTTGGAAATGGAGGAACTTCTTATGTCACCAAGCGTATCGATGGACGCCATCCATCAGAAGGTCTATTGGTATTCTTTCAGTCGCAATATGACGTAGATAGAAATCGCCTTTGGTCTCTAAAGAATCCTTTCAATGAGGGTCCTTTTTACAATTCAATGAAGCTTATTATTGCAGGTAAGGATCGCGAGACTGAATGGCCAGCAGATGTCTGGGAGAACATTTCGCCTGGAACAAAATCTGAAAAGACGTCGGGTCTGAATCTTTCTTGGCTTTCAGTTTCGTATGGTCCTTGCTTTGGCTATAGAGCACCTGAAATAAGGATACCTTCTGGGACAATTAACTTTACGAAGGCTGATCGACCGACTCTGTATATGGATATCATTGATACACTACCTTCTTCAGTATCAAGTCAAAAAAGGACATATGTTCGCGCGATAACAATTGGTTGGGGTCTTTATATTGTTTCAGATGGTCGTGGATCTTTACGATTTGCTAATTAATCCTGACGACGGCGACGACGAGCCCTAGGCTTTACTTCATCATTCTGAGCAACAGGAAGAGTTTCTGCAGCTACATCCTGAGTCGGCTCAATCTCTTCCGTATCCACATCATCTGCTACCTCGTCAACAACTTCCATAGGGACAGGTCCCTCATCGTCGGCAAGCTCACCATTTGTAGCGACATCCTCAGTATCTTCCTCTTCCTGACACTCACACCCTTCCTCACACTCACCTTCCTGACACTCACCTTCCTCACACTCACCTTCCTCGCACTCGCATCCTTCCTCACCCTCCTCACCCTCCTCACCCTCCTCACCCTCCTCGCCCTCCTCACCCTCCTCACCCTCCTCGCCCTCCTCGCCTTCCTCGCCTTCCTCCTCATCTACAATGGCGCGGAGGGCAAAGTGATCATTGATAAGTATGATGCAACGCCAGATCTGATAGGAGACCATATACAGGCAGAATATGATATTGAGGGCTACAAATGGCTGATTGGCAAGAACGGCAACAAGCTGGAAACTCGTTAGAAGTACAAAGATCTTAGTGTGAAACTTGATCATATGATGAGCCTCCTCAACATTCTTAGGAGGATCATCCTCAGTAGGGATAAGATACTCCATTGAACTCATCTTGTCCTGAATGCCTGAAAAATAGCGGCTACTTGCATTCAAATTTAGCCCCACTCAAAAAATTGACTGTTTGCCTTGGTCTACTCCAAAGTATGGCTTCTGATCCGACATACCGTTTGGAGATCGTCGTACTTCCTGAAGGTGCAGAGTTTTATCCTGCAATTGGAACAGTTGAGAATCTGCTCGCTGACAATGCAGGATATGATGTCCGGATTGTTGCTAAGCAGTCCCCAACACCTGTAGCACTACTAGCACCTCTTGGTATTAAGGCCCGAATGATCAAGCGTACTCTTCTTCCTAATGGTGATACCTTTGAGGAAGGGTCTCACTATACTCTGGAACCCCGGTCATCCATCTTCAAGACTGGATTTATGATGGCAAATAGTCGTGGAATTATTGACAAGAGTTATCGGGGTGAACTCAAGGCGCCGATTGTATCAGTAGGATCGCATCTAATGAGTGTTGATGCTGGAACTCGACTGTTTCAGATTCTTGCACCTAATCTGGGTTGGATTCGGCAGGTGGTCTATGTAGATAGCTTGGATGAGACGGAGCGCGGATCTGGTGGATTTGGAAGCACGGGCACCAAGTAGATGGACATCAGTTCCAAAGATAGTTATGGAACGAAGGCACCAAGAGGACAAGCAACAACCCTACTAGATCTAGTAAGTCGTGATGATCAAGATGGACTCTTTTTTCCATTAACGACGAATATCACTCGGTTTTATCGTGGAGAGTTAAAGCAAACCATTCCGTTTTCATCAGTCTTGCGTGAATTCACATTTCTTGGACCTGCTGAGCTTGGTCAGAGATTTACGTTTGAAATCAATAGTTTAGATTGTGGAGATTTACTGCAGGGTCTCTTTATTCAAGTGCAGATGCCATCTTGGTTTACAGGACTTGAGCAGCAGTTAATATCAAGTAATCGGTATCAGTATACGAATCCTTCAGATGTGTGGACGTATATTAATTCATTGGGAACTTCATTGCTTGAAGAAGCAACTCTTGAGGTAAATGATCAGGTTCTTGAGCGCATTACAGGTGATGCGTGTGCAGTAGTGTCAGTTTTATTTCCAGAATTAAATACACAAGTTGGAGGTGCATCTGCAGAAGGTCGTTATTCAATTGCAGATATCAAAGCCTGGCCGCCAACACGGATTTTTCCTACAGAAGATGGATGGATCACGATTCCTCTTGCCTTTTCATTAATGCGTGAACGTCTTCAGGAGACTTTTCCACTTCTTGCGTGTCGTGATGGAACCATTCGGGTGAGGGTTACTCTTAAGAGATTTGATCAGATTGTACGAATTGCGTCAGGTGCAAGAGCCTCGTGTACTGACACACCGATGAATAAGACTTTTAGATTTTTTGATACAGGAATTATTGGTCGTCCGATAAGACCAGTTACAACTGCGCAGTATCCTCCAGATTTACGAAATATCCAACTTCTAACCTATGGTGTTCTGGTGGATGGACCCTATCGCGATAGCTTGTATCATAAGACATTTGAGCGTGGATACAGAGAAATTCAGCAATTTGACTTTACTGAGCCGATGAAATATGTTCTAAATAAGACGGGTAGTGATACAATTACCATTCAGCTTCCGCTTGAAGCAAATTCACCGGTTGAAGAGATTCTCTGGGTCTTGAGACGAAAGGCGGCCGTCACACTCAACAATGACTGGACAAACTTTAGTGCGACTCTAGAAAAAGATTATAATCCGACCTTTGCTCCACTTGTTCCCCTACTGTCGAAAGCAAAGATACAGGCTAATGGAATCGATATTATTAGCAAGGATGAAGAGTGGTTTCGGTCTCATATTAGCCGTGCACACAAAGGGGGCAAGGTATCCTATGATGCATTTGTGTATGGCTACTCATTTGCTGCTCGCCCATCAGAGCATAATCCGAGTGGCACAATGAATGCGAGTCGTCTAAGTTCTCTACGGTTAACACTGGAAGTGAAGCCACCTGGAGGAGTAGATGATACAGAGTGGGAAGTTCACGTGTTTGTCTTTGGATTTCAGTGGCTTCGCTTTGAAAATGGAATCTGTAATAAGATGTTTATTGACTAAATTTCTTTAATCGGGTACTCTAATAAATAATCGGTTATTTCGAAAATGTTCTTCAATAGCCGTTTGTGGTAGCCATACCTTCTTTTTCTGAACAATCGCACAATACATACTTCTATCTTCCATATCGGTTAACTCTCCTAATATACGATTTCCATCAGAGATTCCTCCATCAATTCCTACTGCTCTACAGGAACAATATCTGAAATCGTGAACATATTTGCTTTCGATTGTTTCCTTACATTTCTTACAGTAGATTGCGTGTCTTGTTTGTGTATATCTCAAGCCACCATAGACGATGGAAGGCATATACATATAAATGATATATAATTTGTTATTGATTTTTAATGCTCAAGTGTCTAAAAAATTGAATACCCTATGCAATTTCAATCAAGTATATTTTACAAAAGATGGCAGCAGGCAACTCTGAGTTTACTGCTGATTTCTTCAATGAGTCCTCCAAGGCGTGGCTCTTAAATAAGGTCAAGGTGGGAGAGCAGTACCGCTACAAGTGTGAGGGAACCTGCTTATCAGGCAAAAAGTGCAGACACAATGCTGCACAGAACAGTTCTAAGCCTCTACCGTCGATTCATACGTGCAAACAGCATATGAATCAGGCGACGTTTTACAAGCCCTATCAGATCATAACTCGATCTAGAGCGGTTAGCCCGGCCGTCTAAATCCTGTGCGGCAAGTAAGGAGAAATGGTCGCGAGCCTATTGAAAGTCATCTCTACAGGCATTCAGGATGAGCGGCTTCAACCGCCAAAGGATCAGCCAAGTTTAGATTCATTTCAGACGGTGTTTATTAAGGCGGGGCGTTATGGAACCCAGTGGGTTAAGATAGATTTTGACACATTGCCAAACTTTGGAACGACTGCAGTTGCACGTCTTCCAGTCTATGGTGAGTTGGTTGCTAGAGTCTACTTGGTGACTCAGATGCCAGATATCTCAACGCCACAGCTGACGGCAAGGGCTGCAGCAGTCAGAGCAGGTAATACATTTGCAGGACCTTACTTTAGCTGGACGAATAGTCTGGGGCACGCACTTATCAACGAAGCAAGTCTTTTTATTGGCGGTTCATTGATTGATTCAATCCCAGGGAATCTGATGGAAGTCTTAGACGAGTTTCAAACGCCGCTCGAAAAGGTAGTCGAGGCAAATAGGCAGCTTTGCCGAGCCGATAATGGATTTAATCAGCAAAGTTTCGGTGTCAATACTGTATCACAGAAAGTGGTGACGCCGTTGCCTTTCTGGTTTACGAAAGACGATCCTGCATTAGCTTTGCCAATTGATGCATTGAACGTAGATGAAGTTCGTATCAATATCTCGTATAACCCAGTCTCGGCATTATACTATACAAATTCTCGTATTCAGAATCTGAATTCAACCTACAATAATACTGTTATCCCTGCTATCGTTACAAATGGTGTTAATCCTCAGGCAGATACAGCAGTTCCAGGAGGCAATCTGTGGCCTCTTGAAGGTGCTAAATTTTATCAGACAAATCCAAGTGGCTACTTACTCAATGGTCTGAATCCCTTATCTTACAATCCACCTCGGGTTTCAGAAATCCCAGATGTATCAGTTCCGTCTCCGTTGAATATCACAGATGCATATTTACTCGTCGAATACATCTACTTGGATAAGCCTGAGGCAAATCGATTCCGTATTGCTGATATTCAGACTCCGATTGTGCAGCATTATGCCTTTGATCCGGCTGATAATCAATCGAACACATTTTTGAGAAGCTATTTATTTGTTCCGAATCCAACACGAGATCTCTTTTTTTACTGCAATCGCTATGAGGCGCCATCCTACAATGCACCCTTTCTGGCATCACGTGATCTGAGTAATACACTGTTTCCGAATGGGCCTTGGTGGCCTGATGCCAGCGGTATTGGTGAGAGATTCTATGGATCTTCTGTGAGACCTGGATTTTCAACGAGGGATTCAGAGCCTATTCGCTGGCTATCACTGACGTACGAGGAAACTTTGACGAGGTATAGTACTGAAAATGTAGCACTCTTTCGATCTATGATACCTGCCATTGAGCAGCGAAAGGCGCCGTGGGTCAATCGATATTATTATCATTTGCCATTTAGCTTGCAGAGTGGAATGCGTCCAATTTCCTTACCTGCAGGTGAGGCGAATCTGGATAAGATTCAGCACGCTCAGCTAAGTCTAGGCTTTCACGGTCAGACACAGAATATCAATGATGACTTTACGAATCGCTATATAACGTATATCTTTGCCCAGACATACAATATATTGCGTATTTACGGGGGTCGTGCAACTACACTCTTCGCATATTAATCCAAATAAAATTGAACTATTGACATACTATCAGTACAGCATACTTAATCCAAAATGTCTGAGACGATTATTCGTGCAGAGACTTTGGAGCGCCTCTTTCTGCGAGAGATCAAGTCGCGCCCTGGCTACAACCAGAAGGATCTGGCGATTTACAAGACACTGAAGCCAGACTGGGAAGATCTATCTAGCAATGATCTCAAGTACTGGGCTAATCTTGCAATCAAGACTTACAACCTCAAGGTGCAACACGGTGATATTCTTTGGTGGCTCCACGCTCATAGCTACAGGAATCAAGGCCTTCTGTTCTGGCACGAAGATCAGGGTGTAGTGTTTCCTTATGCTGAGATTGATGATTATGGATCGGTTCCGCCTTGCTTTCGTGTGGGGTCTGAGTTTCTTCCTGAGTTCTGGTTTCCTGGAGACTACCGTAATAAGGTAGACCACAATTCAATTGTCTTTCTGGAGGAGTCTCTTATTCAGGAGATTAAGGAAAAGCTACAGGAGTCAAAGAAGGGCAAAATCTGGACGTGTACGATTGAGATTCAGGGTAAGACATATAGTGTTTCAGTCGACGATAAGGATAAGATTAATGACTTCTTTACTTATGACAACGGATGCTTCTATCAGCAGTTTTAAAATCAATAAAAAATCGTGAACAAAAATTGAACGGCTTTACCCCCTAGTTTTTAAGTATACCCAGAATGACGTCTACTTACTCTCCTTGCTCGCTTGAACTTGTTATGATCAAGGATACGAAGAACAAGAATGAGGATGACAGTGTTAAGGTTCGTTTGAATCTCGACCTAAATGAGTATGAGATTACGCTGCGCGACCAGAATGCCGGCAGCGAGATTGCTCATCGTATTGAGATGTCCACGAAGGAGAAGGTGATGGACTACCTCTATCTCGTTCTAAAGAGCGTCTGCCTAGATGAGGATGGTTATGAGAACATCCAGGTCAATACACCGCTGATGCCGCGTGTCTTCTTCTCAGTTAAGTCCCTCAAGGATCTCTATTACCGCGATCACGTGCACGAAATTCTTCGTAAGGGCCTTGATCTACTGGAGGACACTATTCGTCTTCCTTCAAAGATATCTGCTGACTCTTATACGACTCCTCAGCGCTCTGCATATGCAGCGCCAGCACCGCCAGCAGGTCCGCGCCGCTCGTCTCGCCTTTCTAGCACTGGACAGAATGATACTAATGATCAGAATGATCGGTACTTCAGCCACTTGATCAACAACCAGCGCCACAACTTCTTCGATCACAATGCGTAAATAGTGGTCTATCAAAAATTAAAAATTATTCATCTTTTTTACTGTTTTCAGAATCACCATCGTGTGCTCCTAATAGAGTTATTCCTGCAAGTGAAAGAACGAGTCCAATGCATTGTATAGTATTCAGAGACTCTCCGAAGAAATAAACACCAATGAGCGAAACAATAACATCGCTGGTAACATCCCAAAGAACATTTAGAACAGTCATTGAACCGAAGCTTAAGCCAATATAGAACATTATAGATTGAAATCCATACACAATAAAGGCAAGAGGAAAGACCCAAATGCCTTCAATCATTCCAATTTTTTTTGATTTGAGTAGTGTTAAAATAATTGCATCAACTACAGACATATAGAGAGCAAACATGTATTTAACTAGACTCATTTTTCTGTCTAAAGACTAGCAAGATAAAAAAGGAGTAGAAAACCGGTATGTTAATTCCCTTTTCAAATTGTTGCGTCTCAATGTTGCATTATGGAAAGATTCCTAGGGGTATTCTTCATATTGGTGCTCACGAATGTGAGGAGTTAGAGGCTTACGAAAACGAGGGTATTGAGAGATCAAAGGTATACTGGGTGGATGCAATTCAAGAGAAGGTTGATCAGATGAATACAAAGGGCATTCCAAATGTAGTCTGTGCTGCGCTAGATAACGAGGAAAAGGAAGTGGAGTTTCATATTACGAATAATGGACAGTCATCGAGCCTTCTGCCTCTTGGCACTCACAAAACACATTATCCTCATATTTACATAAGTGAAAACAGGAAGGTAATGACACAGACAGGTAGGAATTATATTGAGAAGAATCAAGTTCCGATTCAGGAGTGCAATTTTTGGAATCTTGATATTCAGGGAAAGGAATTAGATGTTCTGAAGAGTATGGGTGAGTACATTAACTATGCAGATGCAATTTATACGGAAGTTAACACAGCACAGGTGTATCAGGGATGCAGTGAATTGACGGAGGTTGATGTATTTTTACAAGGTCACGGGCTAAGTCGCGTTCAGATATGTATGACTGGTGCAAATTGGGGTGATGCACTGTATATTCGCGAGAATTAGATCTGAGAGAAGCCCATTCAATCTTGGTTGCAGCCCAATAAAGCTCAATCTCTAGGGGATTATTTGAATAGCACGGATATTTACACTTATAAATAGGGCAATTGATGTAAATTAAATCGGAGCCGTAATGAATATACAGAATTGAAAGTGGCGCTGGAAGGGACTTAACAAAGTCAAGAACCATATCTTTACCGATTTCAACAACGTAAATAAAAGTGTGGGATAGCTCACTTTCATATACGCACTTTGCTTGCTTCTCGCGACAAAGTGTATCAAGTAAACTATAGTGCATTTTAGCTTTTAGTGCAGTAAGAATGGGACATAGAACATAAATTCTATATTTCGTTTTATACGTCATTCTAATGACTAACAAGGTATAAGATATTTTTATGATTTATCTGTGAATTCCATTTCTACAGTTTCTAAAGGCCAGTCTAGTTCCACTAGATAGGATTTCAAGGCAGCGTAAAAAATAGGCTCATTTTGCATATACTTGTCGATATAGTCTCTTTCTAGAAAGCACTTGTGAACAAGACCCTCGAGTTCCATTGGCAAAAATGTCTCAGCATCAGGAACGATACTGATCAAAAGAAAAGTGCAGGAAACACTTGGATTGATTTCTTTGATAATGGAAACAAAGTCTCTAATTTCTTTGAGCGATGTAGTTCGCTCATACGGATTCAAACGAATACAGAGCAGGCGATTCGATTGCTTTACTGTATCCAAGAATCGCTTGGCTCGCCTTTGAAAAATAGGCCTGTACTCAAGTACGGAGTAGTGGTGTGAGAAAAGATCTGAATCGGGAGTTAATAAATGAATGTTTTTATTGAGACCCTTGACAAGCCCTGGATCGATCCTTTGATGTATTGCTTTTACTACCTTTGTGATGGTTGCAAGAGAATCTGATTGAAACCATTCAAAGAGAGAGGTCTCTTTTTTTAGTTTTAGATTCTGCAGTGCAAAGGTTATATTACAGTGGGCTCCGAGTGGGAGAATTGAATTCATTTCTTACACCTATCTACTACTATTTAAACGTAAAAATTGATCGCAATCAAAGCCTTTCAAAAAGGTATGTAATTATACAATGCCTTCTAAGAATCTAAAAGACAAATACCTACCTATAATTTCATCAAAGTGGGTGAACAATGAAAGTTATGATACCTTAATGTCTGTAATTTGGCAATATGTGGATGAAGTTCTTGAGAGTAAGGATCTGAATCCAAATAAGAATCCTCACTTTGGACTAAAGCTTGCAAATGATTTTGAGAAGGAAGTCTATGATTATCTTTACTTGCTTAAGAAGGGTAATTGGACTAGAAGGCGTACTGCAGATGATAACTATAAACTGCATTGGTTAGAGTATGAGGTGCAGTTTCTAGCATTCTATGAGGTTCGTAAGAGACTCTATGATCTTCTTGATCTTTGGATTACTGAAGAGTTTGAGAATAAGAAGTTGCTCAAGAAGGACGGGCTTGCAGGCCTTGCCGATGATGGTCAAAATGTCCACACTCAGGCCGTTGTAAATCAGACAAATGATGGGATTACAATTATTCGCAAAACACTGATTCCAAAGGGTCAGAAGACTCTAGATGAGATCTTTAATGCCTGGATAAGTCTATTTCCTGAGTGCATTGAGCTTATTTCACCGGTCTACGAAGATATGCAAAAGTGGGGTAATTGCCGAACGGTTATTAAGAAGGGAGATTTTGAGTATCGAAAGACTTTACGAGGAATCTGGGCTAAGATCAAGACGTATGAGGGAGACATTCGTCTTGAGCTTACAAAGCGGTTGTGGGAGGAGTGTTATGAGTCTGTTGGAATGTGCGCGCAGGGCCATCTGAGCCGTCTGGCTAATGTACTCGTTGGATTTGATGAGACGATTAAGCCACCATCATCGACAAAGCAGTACTTTCAGGAGCAGATTGCGAGCTTATCCAAAAAGAATTTACCAACTGAAGAAAAAATCAGGCTTGCAACGGAATTGATGGATGAGGTTGAGTTGCCGCAGGATGAGAGGGCGCCTTGGCTGGAGGCATTTTAATCATAAAGTAAAAGCTACACGATACTCAGGCATCAATACCAAATGCATCGCAGATTCTCTTAAAACACACCTCATCAGAAAGTGTTTCAGAAACAAACTCCCAAGGCTTATACTGGTTCAGATTTCCAACAAAACCATCGAACTCACGACAGAATTCTTCTTGAGATGAAACGATGTGGCCGCACCTTGAATCCCAATAGGACGCTGTTATCGCATTTAATGGCTGTAAATACCCGTCATAACACCACTGACCCTTAGCAAATTCTTCCTTCATCGTCTTTACAGAATAGATATAGACAGGAGTGTTGGATGCCATACACTCCTGAAGAGCAAATCCTTGTGATTCGTGAGTGCCAATCCAGACAACAAATCTACACGTTGTAAGAGCTCTACAATAGTCGTCTAACTTATAGGATCCATATGAAAAGACACGAAACCGAAGTCCTTTCATCTGCAGAAATTCAGTTGCAAACTGTAAAAGTGCAGGGTCGCGATTCTTAAAATATACGATGCAGTCAAGTTCACACTCTCCTTTTTCCAGACGAGGTGGGATATTGACACCAAAGGGTAAAGGTACGAAAGGTATGGCAGATGCCGAAATATCCATAAATTCGTGATACAGTGTCTGAACCCAAGGCGATAAACAAGTAAAGATACAGCGATTTCCGTGCTCAGGGCGAGCCTCAGAAAACATAGGATGGCTAGGAGTTGGAAACACCCAGAACTGCGGTCCATATAAAATTTTTGAGTTTGGAAATCGATCAGGATTGAACCAGTGTCCAGGCGACCATACAAGGTCAAACCCTCTATCAGGGCAGTTCGGATCTCCTGAACGATAATATTCATATCCTCGTTTAGCACAGAGTCTCTGAAAAAATTCTTCATTCCGTGGATGAGAAGCTCCAATTTGTAGGAATTTCATTCTACTATTCACTACTTCATTTTACTTAGGTAGATACTGATTAAAAATATTCATAACATAAGAAGGTGTATACTTCTTATAACCATTATTACTTACATCCTTGTTATGCTTGGGCCACTGAGTAACAATTTCATAAAGTTCATCATAATTCGTATGCTTAATCATATTATCGCCAAGAATCATCAAATGAGCTCGGCTATGTTCTTCAGCACGACCAATAATAGGTTTATCGCAGAGTGAGAATTCAGCACACGCAAGGCCAAATGTCTCACCTCCATTTCGACCATAAAGCATAGCATTACAAGTGTTAATGAATTTTCTCTTGTAGATCAAATCACTTGTTCCAGGAAGAAACTTGATATGATCGGATGGAGATCCAAATGGATCAATGTACATAAAAATAAAATAGATATTAGAAAATGCAGGATCTGAACCAACAGTCTCAACTACCTTTCGTACATAGTCAATATCAAAGCATTCCTTTCCTGAATAAGTTCCAAAAACGATTGCATCTTTAGGGATACCTAGGGATTCACGTAAATCGCCTTCAGCCTCTTCAATCGTGGCCATATACGGGATAACGGGGACATTTGTTTCGCATATATCATTTAAAAATTCGTGTAATGCGCAATAGACATTACCGTGTGGCTGTAATGTGCTAAATACACAATGAATAATATTATAACAATTACGAGGCATAATGTTATCCCAACTTCCTGCTTTTTCAATAAATGCTACTTGAACATTCTCATTGGCTACAATTCTTTCAATATCAGATTCATGTTCATAGTAAAAAACCTTGAAGCGTTTATTGAACTTTGTGTAAGCATCAGGATGAATAAAGAGTGAATTTTGCGCAAAAAGATAGTCGTAGCTACGAGTAATAATAATAGATTCATTATTCAGATATTTTTCATTATAATCTGCATAATTGTAGAGTGCAATTTCAGTTCCTCTAAGCGTAAGTTTATTAGAAATAAAAGCAACCTTCATTCTACTTAAACTTTATCTATAGCTTTTAAGCAGAATGCGCATATACTTTAATGCATTTTGGTCAGGGTTCTTTGAAAAAACTAATGGGAATCACGTTGATTTCTTTTTGGATCTTTGTACTAAGATTTTTAAGACAGAGTGTACAATTGGTACTCTAGAAGATAGTGAGATTCTACTTGAAACAATTTATAGAGATTCAGTTCTTAAAGCAAAAAAATGGCAGTTTAGTATTCTGTATTCAGGCGAGTCTCGCATTCACCCTAATACAGATGAATATACTATTGTACTTCACGGAATGAGAAATCATAAGAATATTGTAAACTGTCCTCTCTTTGTTTCATATCTGTATTGTAATAACTATACAGATCGGCTCAAGCAGCCTTTACCTGATACGGTAGCAATGCCTCGTAATGAAGTCCTTGCGATTATTTCAAATCCAAATGGTGAAATAAGAAATAAATTCTTACAGATGGTAGAATCAACAGGAATTAAGGTGACATATGCAGGCCACTATAGAAATAATATTGGTGGAAATTTGCAGCATGAATACAAGACAAAAGAGTTTCTTGAGTATGTATCTCAGTTCAAGTTTATTGTATCAATGGAAAACTCGCGTGAGGATACTTACATAACTGAAAAGATCTGCCACGGGCTTCTTGCAAATACGATTCCTGTTTATTGGGGTAGCCCTCGAGTTACTGATTATTTCAATAAAGATCGATTTTTTAATTTGGAATCTGATTCAATAGAAGAAATGGCATCTATTATTAATACTATGCTTGAATGCATTATGGATGATAATAAATATAATCATATTCGATCTCAGCCAGTGTATGCTAATAATGAGCACTGGAGAACACTCGATGAAATTGCAAAGGATTGTCGTGTACTGCTTGAAAATAAAGATATGTTTTCACCTATAAATAAGATACACTTTATTTGCTCACCCGAATTTGAGCCTGCTCGGTATGAGTTTTTAAATAATTGGATCACTCAACTTAATATAAATCGCGACAAAGTTAAATTCTTCTGTCCAACATATAAGCATACAATAACCGATGAAATGATGCATAAGTATGTGAATACTCCTTATAGTATGATATTTCCTGGGCATAATAGAACAGTTTTAAGAAAAGCTGACTTATCTTTAACGCTCAATTATATTGAAACTCTAAAAGATATTGAAAAGAATTTTATTGATGGGATGTTTTGCATCTTTGAAAGTGATGTTGACTTACTTCCTAATCATTTAGATGTGGGTGATCTATTTAGTAAATTAAAAGAAAATGAGGGTTCTTGGGACTTGGTACATTATGGTAGTACTGGAGAAGATGCAGTCCAAATGTGGAATCTTGGATATACAGAAGATTTTACGCAACCTGGTGATAAGGTAAGACTTGAAAGACAGTGGAGCACTCGTTCAACAGATACACTTGTTATTTCAATGGAAGGCCTTATTAAGCAATTAGACTGGTTCAATAGAAATGTAGATTATTGTGCGCCAATTGACTACTTATTTTGCCATATGATTAAAACATTTCCAAGCTTTAAATTTTATTGGTCAGATCCAGCATACTTCTTTCAAAGGAGTAATAAGTTATTAGAAAAGTCAAATATAAAAGATGATAATGAGCAGCTAAATATGTAAAGGTTTAAACTTCTAATACTGATATAAAACATATGTTTAGTAAGCGCTTATGTATTCTTCGTGATCTTTTTAATTTTAATCCAAAAGTAATCTATGATATTGGTGCGCACGAAGGTACGTGGACTGCTGAGGTAAAGCCTATATTTCCTGATTCTATATATTTTCAGTTTGAAGCAGATTTAGATAAAAAGTCGTTTCTTACAGAAAGTCCTAGTTTTTTTGAGGTATTTGGAAATGAAGATGGAAAGGAAGTTGAGTATTATAAGACAAAGTTTCAATATACCACAGGCAATTCTATTTTTATTGAGAATTCAAAACACTATGATGTAAATTCAACGTGTGTTGTTGAAAAGAGGAGTATGAAGCGTCTAGATACGGTTGTAAAAGAGAATTCACTTCAATTGCCTGATTTTATTAAGATTGATACTCAGGGTTCAGAGCTTCTAATCTTAGAAGGAGCGCCTGTATCAATGGCAAATGCTGAAATTGTACTTCTCGAAGTGAGCCTGCATCAATATAATAAAGGCTCTCCTTTGTTAGCAGAAGTTGTTGCATTTATGAGTGAAAGAGGATTTATACTATTTGATATGATAGATTTTCACTATATTAATAATGTTCTTGCACAGATTGATTGTCTTTTTTGTAAGAAGGACTCGAAGTATTTACTTCGATCCTTTTAGATTGGTGTAAATTCTGTATTTGGTTTGTATCTAAATCCATAGTATTTAGATTCAGGATTTGTTAGAATCTCTTCCAAGGTACACTCATAAAAGTAATGCCCAGGCGTTGTTGTAAAATGCCTTATATTTCTGTAAAATGGATACGATGTATTAATATCAATTGAAGGATACATACGATGACACTGGATGCCTTTATGGGTAAGAGTCTTTTGTAGCTCGTGTGTAATCTTTCCTTCGCTTTTCATTTGAGAAAGTGTTAATACAAAGGTATCTACAAAATCTCCAGGAAAATAATGAAAATTGTCATCCATATGACTTATTGTGCAGAGTGTTTCTGGCAAATATAGTTCTGTTATGTTTTGCAGCATATATTCATCAAAGCGAGTAAGCATAATGCGATCATATACAAAATTATGTTCATTCTGATATTCACAAACAAGAAGTGCTGAATTAATAATGATATCGAAGATATTTGTCCAATTTCCAGGCATTATATGTGAATTATAAAGTGTTTGCTTGACAGAAACGGGCTTCACTAATTCTACAAATTCATTTAATTTACTTGAGGAATATGTATTAAAAAAGATATCAACAGTATGCCCTTGTTCTCTTAGAGGGTTAATAATATTCTTATAAAAAGATTCAATTGTGTGTGAAAAATCAATCGTGTATCCGCTCATATTGCCACGATTATCAAATGTATAATCTTCTAAAAAGCTTATTCCACGCAAACAGAGAGCATACCTCATTATATACTACTCTATAGTTATTACCCTTTAAAGCGTAAAAATTGGTAATATCTAAGATAATCACTTGTAGGATGCGATTTTTCCTTGGACCGATGAGCAAAAACATAGTGGATGTGGTTCTTGAGATTGCAGAAGGGTCAACTAAAGAGTGGACATTTATTCCGAGTCGTCGCCAGATTGACTTTACCGGCGGTTATGTAAATAACTGGACCACTAGAGACTTTTCAGGGTATGTTAGGTCTAGAAACCTTTCAAATGTATTCATTGAACGAGATCATGGCGGACCAGGGCAAGGTCAAGAGGACGATGATGGATTTGAGTCATTGTTTTATGATTTGAAGTATTTTAATTTAATTCATATTGATCCTTGGAAAAAGTACCCATCATATAATGATGCACTTGCATTCACTATAAAAATGATACAATTCTCATATTCACAATCTAAAACTATTCAGTACGAAGTTGGAACTGAAGAGGGTATTCGCCCAATCTCAACAAGTGAGCTTGAATCTTTTTTAACTGATCTTAAGAATGCACTTCTACCTCAACAGTTTGCGCTTATCAAGTATGTTGTTATACAGTGCGGAACAAAGCTATTAGAAAAGACTAACACTGGCGAGTTTGATGCAGATAAACTAACAGAGATGTTAGCGATTGTAAACAGATTCGGTCTTATTGCCAAGGAGCATAATGGGGATTGGGTTTCAAAAGAGACTGTAGCGCAAAAGGAAGCTCTAGGTCTACAGAATCTGAATATTGCACCGCAACTTGGTGAGATTGAGACTCGAGTCTGCCTCAATGCCTTTAAGGAAAACACTGAGCATTATGATAAATTCTTTCAGATTTGCTTTTCTTCAGGCAAATGGATGAAATGGGTTTCTTCTAATTTTGATCCATACCAGGATAAAGATCTATTAATCCTCATTTGCGGCCACTATGTATTTAGCAACCCTGAATTTATTGAGATTAAGAATAATTACCCAAATTTAGATACTAGTATTAAATCAACTCTTAGACAATTCATAGAAAACTTATAATATCTAAAGATCCAAATGGATACTTGAGTATATGTCAGCACCCAAGACACTCTTTTGTGATATTGATGGAACACTAGTACCTCATACAGGAGATATAACAAAGAATTTCTCAGATTTGAGTGGACCTTTACCTGGTGTTCTAACTGCAATTCGCAGCTGGGATCGTGCAAATTACCGTATTATCCTGACAACAGGTCGCAAAGAGTCCACTAGATCTGCAACAGAAGCACAGTTGAAGCAATATGGAATTGTATATGATGATCTCTTGATGGGACTTCCTAATGGTGATCGTATAATATTAAATGATAGAAAGACTAATGGTACTAGGAATACTGCCTACGCTGTAAACCTTGTTAGAAACCAGGGTCTAGAAAATGTTGATCTTGCATCAAAGAGTATTACAATTCCTGATCGTTTTCTCTTTACAAAGAATGAGAAGCCGTGGGGATATGAAGAACTTGTAGAATGCAATGATAAATATGTAGTTAAGAAGCTCTTTATGAAGAAGGGCCACAAGTGTAGCATTCAGTATCACGAGCTCAAGAAGGAGACGATTGTAGTCCTGACTGGCAGTCTACTTATTTCTATTGGTACGAGCCTTCAAGATCTAACAAGCAAGGTCTATGTTCCTGGAGAGACAATCACAATCGAACCTTACACTGTTCACAGAATGGAAGCAGTGGAAGATTGTTTATATATGGAGACCTCTACAAATGAGTTATGGGATGTTGTACGTCTTGAAGATGCGTATGGGAGGGTATCTAACAATGTATAAATAAATTAAACTTACCAAAGTAATACAAGAACTTGCTTAATGGCTCTTCATATAATGATGACATATTGAGCCAGATAAGAGACATTAATATATCAATCTTTTTTGAATCAAATGCATTCTTCTTAATGAACTCATTATAGTCATCGAGTTGTTTTATTAGAAAGTAGTTGCATTTCAGATCAACAACAATACCGTTTCCGTGTTCTTCAACTGTAAATAGTTTATTCGTTATGTTCTTATGATTAAAGATTATATTATGTTTTAGCTTTGCTAGATCGTAATACATATCTCCGTACTGAACTTCTGCACCAAATTCGTGGCGCCAATCGATAAGACTATAGGATCCATCTGGCTTCTTTATGATATTTTCGAGAATAAAATCTCCGTGAAATTGTGAAAATTCACTTGTGCATAATGAATTAAAGTCAACACGAGCCAATAAATCTTGAATTGATCCTGTATTTATACCATTAATAGTTCTTACTTCAGTTGAAAGAAAAGGTAATTTATTAATACGATCAAGTGTTTTTGTGTAATAAAATGAGGAACAGACTGACCTATACTTATCATCGAAAATCTTATTAGTCCATAGATTTACTTTGGCCCATTCAAGTAGCTTTGAGATTTCACCATATGAGTAATATTCAGATAAAACTGATCCCTGTATTAGCTCCATACAGAAAAAATTATTCTTTGAATCAAGAATCTTAGGGCACAAAGGGTAGAGCGATTTTCCTCGCTGTACACGCTTTGTATTCACATCAGAGTCGTGAAAGAATTTAATAACACGATCATTAAAGAAGCAAAGAGATTCATTATCTTTTTCAAGAATATCATAGCTTGATTTAAAATAGTTGCGTGCTTCACTGTATCTCTTCATATTTCCAGTATCAAAATGACTCGAGACAACTGAATATGTAAAATGATAAGAATCCTGTACCATTTTTTGAATTGAATGAATATCACTCAGAGAACTATCAGATGGGTTAGACAAGTAGATTGCCTCAAGCTTGCTCCAGAAAATATTAAAATCTTTGAAGTATGCAATACCAATGTAAATATAATCATTCTTTGGTTCTCCCTTCTTGTTCAAGCAGATTACATTATCTCCAGATGTTATGATAGTTGCATACGATTGATAGTCGTCATTCTTTGCAACAAAAACGGTGTTAGATGCAGTAAATCTAATCTTTTCTTGTAGAATTGTATCACAGCAGTGAAATACAAATGGCTTCTGTAGATGATCCTTGGCTTTTAGCATTGAATACCCCAAGCTTGAGCCAGGACCCTCAAACTTGTCTATCTCTACAAAGATAAATGTACGAGTTGGATAAGCTAAAAGTAAAAAGTCCTTAACAAGATTCCCTTTATGACCAAGTGTTATGATATATTCTGTGTCTTCATCATATTGTTCAATAATATAACATATTGCAAGTTTATCTCCTAATTTTACTAAAGACTTATTAGTGTATTTAGTAAAATGATTTAGTCGAGATCCTGTTCCACTTGTTGTTATAAGGACGGTTAACATAAATAAGTGGCTATAGGCTTAGTTTAAATATGCAATAAGAATAAATTATGTTATAAGTTTATCTGTAATTTTTAACCAATCAGGATCATTAGCACAGACTTGCAAATATCCTCCTTGTCTATGTGTTGCCATACTAAACTCGCTACGGTTATAATTGATTACACAATTTATTAGATTACTATGTACGAGTATAGCCTTATAGACGTCTTCTCCGTATATTATTGATTGTTTATTGAATAACGAGTCAAAAGAATCAACCGTATTATAAAATCTTGATGCTAGTTGTGCAGGAAGAATAGTAATTAAATCATTATATACACCTTTATCTTCATTTTGTAATACAGCGTGTATTTTTAGTTTATCAAAGTTAGCTAAGTCTGGTACTCGAAGGAAAACCGAATCAGATCTCATATTTATTATGAAATCATACTGATTAACGTCTGATATTAGATTAAATGCTTTTTGTTTTGAAGTATACAATGATTTCATTATATACCATTCATTAGTAGATGATTCATCTTTAGTCATTGTATTTTCATATTCAACCCTTACAGGCTTGTATAATTCACGGAACTTAGTAATAGTATCTTTTGGAAATACATTTTTTGGTATCCAATGTGATACTATATATGTATCATCTGCATTTTCATTAAACCAAAAATGAGCATATACATCACAGTCATATTTATCTAAGAAATGCTCTTTAATTGTATTGTATGTATAACTATCAAAAAATCTAGGCAACCCTGCCATAACAAGAGCTATCTTCATCTACCTTATTTTTATATTTATCTTTATATCTATAAAAAAGGTGGGTAAAAAAAAAGTATATAGCTGTAAAAAAAGTTTATTGAGATAGAGTTTATTGAGACAGCAAGGGATCAGATTAAATCTGAAAGAAATTCATTGAAACTGCAAGGAATCT
>Ga0114967_10000014_pt1 | contig 144133 bp, 120 predicted proteins | sample M_130628_MF_Meta_FD_92639 | JGI IMG/M metagenome (GOLD analysis project Ga0114967, IMG submission 92639) | Freshwater microbial communities from Lake Montjoie, Canada to study carbon cycling - M_130628_MF_MetaG | ecosystem: Environmental > Aquatic > Freshwater > Lake | place: Lake Montjoie... | reverse complement strand
AGCGTAAATGGGTGGTGGTCTTCTTCAATTAGTAGCTTATGGAGCACAGGATGTTTATTTAACTGGTAATCCTCAAATTACCTTTTTCAAGGTTGTATATCGTCGTCATACTAACTTTGCTATAGAAGCTATAGAGCAAACACCTACGGGCAGTAATTCACTTGGTTCACGTGTAAGTTTCCAAATAACTCGTAATGGCGATTTAATTCATCGTGTATATTTTTATGGTGTGATTACTGCTAAAACTAATGATGTTGCTCTTGTTCCTAATTTTGGTCAAAAACTTTTAAAAACTATTGAACTTGAAATAGGCGGGCAACGTATTGATAAGCATTACTCTGAATGGCTATATATATGGAATGAACTTTCACTTCCGGTTGGAAAACGTGATGGATATAATGTTATGGTTGGTGCCAATAAGCGAAATATTTCTACAAAACTTTCTGCGAATGCTACTTATGAACTCTATGTTCCTCTTGAATTCTGGTTCTGTCGCAATGTAGGTCTCGCTCTTCCTTTAATCGCTCTTCAATATCATGAAGTAAAAATCAATATTGAATATGAAAGTGAAAAATTAATGAAAGATACAAATTCTATAAATTATACATTTGAAGAAGAAAATGTAGCAAACCCGACAATAGCAAATAATAATAGCCATGCTAATTACGGCGGATCTATAACATTAGATAAAGCTACTCTTTGGGTTGATTATATTTTCCTTGACACTGATGAACGCCGCCGATTTGCTCAATTATCCCACGAGTATTTAATAGAACAACTCCAATTTACTGGCGCTGATTCTATTACTTCATCAGGAGATTCAATGAAAAGCATCCGAATGAATTTCAATCATCCTTGTAAGGAATTAGTTTGGACTATTAGAAAGAGTAATGATAGTGTTTATTGGAATAATTATTCTACTGCCGGTGGTGCTTCAGTGATAAGTAACGATCATCTTGACAGCTCCAACCCTGTAACAAATGCTAAGATTATGCTTAACGGTAATGATCGTTTCGCAACTCGCAAGGGTGATTATTTCTCACTTGTTCAACCTTACCAACATCATGAAAATACTCCCGACAAATTTCATCAAGGTATTAATGTTTATTCATTTGCTCTTAAACCCGAAGAGCATCAACCAAGTGGAACTCTTAATATGTCTCGTATAGATACTGCGGTTTTATCATTATCTTCAAGCACTTCTGGTATTATAAGTATCTATGCTGTTAACTACAATGTTTTACGTATCCTATCTGGTATGGGCGGCCTTGCCTATTCAAATTAAATTATTTATCAATCTTTTTTCTGTATTTTTATGAAATTAAAAAAATAAGTAATAAACTTAATAATATAATATATAGTTTTTCATGTAATCTATTTCATTTTGCCCAAATGTTTTATTATGGTCAATACCATATAAATTAAATAGTTTGTTTAATGAGTTTACTAAAAGCCTCTTTAATTTACTTTCATCCTTGCTCTCTAAATTTTCTTTTAATATATTTAATTTTTTTAAAAATTTAGAATATGATTCAATCATAAATGCGTCATCAATATTACCAATTTCATTTTTTTTAAAAATATTTTCATATTTGGCAATATTTGTATTACATAATCTAACATAATACTTAAATAATTTAATTATATTTTCTACATTTTCATATTTTTTTTGTAAATCTCTATTATTTATTATATCTAATTTTCCTAAAATATTAATTAATATACTTAAATATTCTTCTATTTTAGCAATATAATTTATTTGAATATTTTGCAATTTTTCATTATTAATATCAATTAAAGTATAATATACATATGATACTAATAACTCTTTTAATGTTTTTATTTTTTCTGTATCTTCTGATTTAAGTTCTTTCATTTTTTCTTTTATAGATTCTTCGGTAGGTTTAGTAATTTTTATATCATCTTCGCATTCCTCTTTTATATAATCAATTAATGGGTTAATTAATTCTTTTATTATTTTATTTTCTATTCCTGGTATGTTTTTTTTTAGTTTTTCTAAATTGTCTTTTAATTTTTTATTAGGATTTTTTTTCTCATTAGTTGCCTTATATCCTTCTTTTTCATTATATTTTTGTGTAAATAATAATGTTTTTTTTAAAAGGAACCTTATCTCTTTAAAATTATAATAATTAACTAAATCATTTAATAAACTTTCTCCAATTTTACATTTATCATCATCTATTGAGATAGTTAAAATATCTAATATTTCCTCAGTATTATTAATATTTAAATTTTTAAAACCATCACTTTCTCTCTCTATTTTTTTTAATTCTTCACTTAATTTTTCATAATCAAAACATGTTATTTCTTCGTAATTATTCCCTTTAATATATTGTAAAGATATAAAGCGTTGATTATCATTCATTTACTTTATATAGTATCCTTCTAAAATAATTAGAGATATATAATATATTAAAATTTAGTTGCTATAATACTTGTAAATAACCATATAAATATTGTAAATAATGATAATGATTTTGATAGTTGCTTTCGTTCTTCAATAGTAAGTATTATAGTTTCATTCTGTTCATCATCTATAAATTCTGATTTTTTTTTAATATTTAATATTATCGGTATTATTATTAATAATAATATTAATGATGTATGAACAAGAAGCCGTGATATCCCATTTGTTCCCATGTAAAAATAGTAAAATATTGTGCGAATACTATTTATAATTCCATTAAAGTTCATATATTTAACATCATAACTATTATCTATATTAACAAATAGAGCAACAAACCAAAATAATATTATATATATAATAGCATAATATATAAAACCTTCATAAAATGTTTTTATTATATTAATATCTATACACCATTGAACCATAATAAGAGAAATATATCTAATAAAAAATGTAACTATAATAAATACTATTCTATCATCAAACGTAATTGCTAATTCTTGTATAGGATTTTTTGGGTCATTCTCAAATTTATTTATTTTTTCTATAATTAATGGTGTTAAATTTGTATTATTTACAGTGGAATTATATATATCAATATCATTAGATAATTGCTCAATCTTATTATTTGTAGTTATTGCGTTAATATTGCTATTTCTTATTTTATTCGTGGTCCTTAAACCTGGAATTCCATCCTTATCATTTATTTCATCAGGTGGTATTTTATTATATTTTTGAGTATTTAAATATTTTGCCTTTAATACATCATCATCATATTTATCCCCACCTTTCATTTCTTCTTTTAATAAATTTGCTATATCAATTCCTTTTATTATAGATTTGTCTAAATAATCTGTATTGAATAAATTTTGTTTATTAGAAGAACTATTGGTATTAAATAAATTATAGTCTTTTTCATTATTTGAAGAAAAACTATTTTCTATATTTTCTAATTCATATTTTAAATTTCTATCATTATCTACTTGTTCTAATTCAACACTGTCAAAATTTTTTTTGCCATCTTTTTTTGTTGTTTTACTTTCTTTAATTAAATTATTAATTAAAAAGTCTTTCCAGTCAGATGGATTAAAATCTCCAACAGCATCCTTATCAGTAGATTTTATAGAATAATCATATATTTCTTTTATTATTTTCTTCTCTCTTTCTTTCATGTATTTTATGCTATTGTATTTATTCAATAAATTATACAATATTTCAGGGTCTTCATTATATATTTTTATTAAATTGGTATAATATTCATACCGTTTTGGATTAAAATTACGCAAATCAATATCATTTATAAAATTAGTATCTATATTAATATTATCATTATCTTTATTATAGGAACCTATTCTATTAAACATCATATTATAATTATAAAGTGATGCCTCTTTATCTTTATTTCTACCTTTATTATCATCTTCATTATTCATTATATTATACTTCCTTAATCGTATTATAGATAATAAATTGATTTAATCTATATTAAGTATATAAATCATTTTCCAAATAATGGCAAATAATACTAATATAATAGTAATAAATAATAGAATATATTCATATATATCTCTGTAATAGTAAAATAATATATATAACAACATTATAATAATAAAAAACCATAATATTAATAATATAATAACCATAGTAGTTACCGAATAAGCATTAAATATTTTATTAGGATTATTTAAATTATCTTTTAAGCAAGATACTAAATATTCTTTTAAATCTGTTTTAGTTACATATTTTGTATTTGGAAGATCAGGGTGTTCATTATAATCTAAAAATACCCTTTTATAATCTTCCTCAGTAAATATATCTCCCTTCTTTAATCTATCTAAATTTATATCATAATTTTTATAATTAAATGGTATATATGAAGCTGGTATTAATTCTAATGGAATTAATCCAAAAGTATTAAAATACTTTTCATTGTATTCTTTATTTATTTTTTGGGTTGGTAAAACATTATATGGTTGAAATAATTTATTAAAAAATATTTTCATTCTATCAATATTTTCCTCCCTTTTATTATTATTTTTATAGTCTAACATATATGTATCAGCATGTAAAAATTCTCCTTGCTTACTTATCAAATTATAGCAGCATTTATTGCTATCGTCAACATTACAATTTATATTTAAACATTCAGACAGAGTAGCTGAAGTAGCTGAAGTAGCTGGAGCAGACATTATTACTCTATATCTATATTTAATAGTTAAAAAGATTATTTAATAGTGCGCGAGATAATATAATAACATATTAACATTATAACAATATTAGATATATATGTTGTAGCAAAAGAGGTTGTAGATATTTCATTCGCAATATTTAAAATATCTTCTTCATTATCATATTTATTAGGATTATTCATATTATCTATTTTATCTCTAAATATATGTAAAGTGCTATTGTCATTATTATTAAATTTTTTGCCATCATTATCATTAATTTTATTGTTGATACTTGTAATAATATTCATTAAATAATTTTTATTATTATTTGAGGATACATTTACATATTTTGTTTCTAAATAATTATATATGTATGTTAATTTTTTGTATTTATCATCACTTAATGTAATATTAAGTGACGAAACATCATTATCATTTCTTACTCTATTAAATGTATCACTTATTTCATATGTATCTGTATCTGTTGTATTTGAAAATAATTTATATAGATAAAATGATTTTTTATATATTGCGTCCGTTGATAATTCAACCTTTGATGATATCGCATATTTATTAAATTGAATTCTATTATAATTTATATGACCTAATATTAACAAATATTTGGCAATTATTTTTATTAAATTCTTATCTTTTTTTTTCTCTATATCTGATGCCTGTATTAATACATCAACACTATCAGTATCATTTAATATTGATGTTACATCTGTATTTATTGATACATCTATATTAAAATTATTTTTTAAATTTTCATTAAGCATTATTTGTAATTGGGGTTTTTTATCTATAAATGCTTCATAATCATCTAATGTATTTAATGTTAAAATAAACTTATATGGTATAACCTTATTTCCTAATTTAAAAAATTTAAAGTTACTAAATTTATCTATATTATTTCCTTTTTCCTCATTATTTTCATTATTATAATATATTAAATTATTATTAAACTTGTCTTCATCAAATAATTCAAAACATTTTTTTATAATATAATAAATTTTGGATAAAGTCCCTTTTTCACTATCTATACTAATAATTTTTTTAAAATAATTATTAATAATTTCATCAGTAGTTCCAGTAGTAGATAATGTATCAATATCAAATATATGTATAAATACATTATATAATGTTTGTGCGTATGTTCTATCATAAGTATCCTTATAAATACCTCTAAATAGTTCATCATAATATGTTTTAAATTCAATATTATTATTAAGATGACTACTATTCATATTAGTAAATTTTAATTTCTCTTTTTTAATTTTTTTACTATTGTAATATTTTATATTATCACCATCTTCATTAATTGGTGCTACTGCTGCTGCTCCTGCTTCTGCTCCTGCTGCTGCTCCTGCTGCTGCTCCTGCTGCTGCTCCTGCTGCTCCTGTTACCGCAGCACCTGCTGCTGCTCCTGCTGCTGCTCCTGCTACTGCTCCTGCTACTGCTCCTGCCGCAGCACATGTTGCTTCTGCTGCTCCTGCTGCTCCTGCTGCTCCTGTTGCTTCTGCTGCTCCTGCTGCTCCTGCTGCTCCTGCTGCTCCTGCTGCTCCTGTTGCTCCTGTTGCTCCTGCTGGGAGTGCTGTTCTTGCTGTTGCTCCTGCTGGGAGTGCTGTTCTTGCTGTTGCTCCTGCTGGGAGTGCTGTTCTTGCTGTAGCATTATTTAATTTAATATTACCACTAAGTATTGAATAAAATACATTGGTAATAATATAATGTTGAATATAAGATTTATTGTTTTTTATAATTTTATTATCATACATTTGTATGTATGGTGATACAATATTATTTAATTTATTTAAAGATCTCTTATAACTTGAATCAAGACACATATATACTACATATTTATTAAATGATGTATTAAAACTAATAAATATCCCTATAAATCCAATTAGAATAATAAACATTATTAATGGTTGTAATATAGTAAATATACTATATTCATTTACAGCAATATTTATAAAATTATATTTATTAAATAAATAATATATAGCTTGTATAAATAAAAGAATTATTAATATTATAAAAACTATTTTTGTTATTTTAAATATATTTGGTCTAATACCAAAAATTGTAGGAACAAAATATTCAAATTTTGTTAATACATCAAATATATTTTCAAATTCAATATTCCAATATTTTTCATAAAATAAATTAGGATTATCATATGATATATCTGCTGTGTATATATAGTCATTATTATTTTCATTAATATTATTATCATTCTTATTATATGAATAGGGTATCTTTGCTGTTTTATCAAATATAAAAGAAACTTCTGATATATATGAATCTTTTATCAAAGTATAATCTTTCTCCAAATTAGTTTGATTATCTTTAATTATTTTTTTTAAATTTGTAATATATTTTGTATTTGATTCATTATTAGTATCTATCAAATCATTTAATGTTATAAAAGATAATTGATTAAATGCTCTAAAAATATTTAATATATATGATATGATTTGTTCTTTTGTTTTAGAATAAACTATACCTTTGTCTTGTATACAAAATTTTTTAGTTATATTATCATCTTTTATTAAATTTTCAAAAATTAAATATTCAGTGTTTATATTTTTTTTTAATTTTACTATGTCAGGCTCTTTAAATGTTTCATTTAATATTTTAAAAGATTTTTCAAGAGATTTAGATAATTCCTCTGTTATTAAAATTGGTTTAGTATTATTGCGAAAGCTCATGACTATATTCATTATATTAAATATTAAAAGGATTGATAATATAAAGCATACAAATATTATTAATGTAGGAAGAAGTAAATAAGGATTTGCAATTATTTGTTTATATTTTATATAAAATACTAAAATAGGGATAATAACTGCTATAGAAGTTATAACAAAGGTGTTAAAAGTAGCCACCCAATAATCTTTCTGAAAATCTCTAAAATAGTTTAAGTATCCCTGTTCATCATAAGGGGTATATCTAAGAATTATCATTCCAATTAAAATTAATAATAATACAAAATTTAGAAAGTAAGAGTAAGATAATGTATTAATTTCTTTAGAATCAAATAATAGATAATAATAATATATATATATCATTATTGATACTATGAAAATCATAATAATATATGTTTTTGAATTGAAAATATCATTTGGCTGTAATAATTTATAACTATTTTTTGCTATTTGATATCTATCTGTTTCTGCTTCGCAATAAATATTATTACATTTTTGTTCCATTATTATTTTTGAATAATCTTTTATATATTTGAATTTATAGATAAACATAGATATATTTCTCATCTCATTTAAATAGATTATAACCATTATTGTAAATATTGTAAGATTTATAGTAGCAGCAAACATAATTTACAATTTTTACTTTAAACCTTAGAAAGAAAAAAAGATATTATAAGATAATGCAATTATATATAGTTTTGCTTAATCTTGTAAAGTATTATAAATATTATATGCGGAAACGCTAAATACAATTACAGTAATAATGCTAAATAATAAATATATATAGTTTCCTTGTAGTGATATAGAAAGTAAATATATTGGGACTATTATAAATAAAATATATACATATATAAATCTAAAAATATCATCTATTTTATTTTTAATCTTATTCTTAGATTCTTCACTATTATAATATTCTATTTTTTCAATATTTTTTAATGTTATTTTATATTCATTATTGTTAATGTATTTTATTGTCTTATTCTTATTATAGACATTTATTAATTCGTTTGATATTATACTATTATTTATCGGCGAATATAATATGTCATTAATCTTGTTTTTAGAATGTTTTTTAAGTATATCTGTAATAGCAGAATTCTCAGGTTTATTTTCTTTTAAAAGGATATCCAATTCTTTCATTAACATTAAATATTCATATGTATCAGTATCTGAATATAATTCTGTTAATTTTTTTAATATTATAGAAAAAAATATTATAAATAATAAAATATATATAAATAACGCATATATATAATATCTAAAAGTGTCTTCAAAAGTATTACTAATACTACCTGTCAAACATGCTTTTAAATCATCATATTTATTAATAAATATCAATATTAATATTTGACTAATAAAAAACACTATTAAAAATAGAAACAATCCAATTGACATATATAAATATTTGTTATATATTTTCATAATATTATCTATATAATTGTTGTCAACCGATATTTTATTCAGACTGCGATCTAATTCAATATAATCATTTTTTGCGATAATATATTTATTATCACCTTTTTTGTAAAAAAATTTATCTAAATGTTCAACATCATATATGTAGGATGATATATTCCACATGTATGTATCTTTAACCTCTAATTCATTTATTAGATGAATATCATTATTTAAACAATATTTATTAAATGTTTCAATTTTTTCATATAAGTCACTTTTATATTTTAATTCTATTAATGGAATCATTGAAATTATAATTAATAATAATAATATCAATAAAAATATTTCTAATTCAAAATTTTGAAACATTTATAATATTATTAAATCTAATTATATGAAGGATATTAATATTCTTTTTTATCAGTGTTATAATATAAAAATTTTGAAGGCGATGAAAAATCTAAATCATCTATGCTATCACTACTAAATATCTCACCTTTTGCTAACTTTTTAGCTTGCTTTAAAGCATAATTATTACCTGTAAGAAGACCTGATGTCATACTATATAAGTCACCTAATGAATTCATATTAAAATTACAATACATATCTTTACAAGGTTTAGCAGGAAACATCTCTTTAATAATTGGCGTTAATTCGCTAAATTCATATTTTTTTATAGCCATTTTATTTATATATAATATATATTTTAATAAAAATAAGTTAATTTTACTTATTTACCTTTAATTTTTAATTTACTTAACTGTGCTTGCATTTCTTTATCATAAGAATCGCATACATCTCTTATATTTGCCCATTTATTTTCTGGTTTTTTTAATTCTAATTCATCATTATCTCCATCAGGATTTGCTGATTTTGGGACATCTATTTCCCATAAATCAATCAATGTATCTATAACATTATCATTATTTTTTTTAAATATTATTTCAATATCTTCTTTAGAAATATGTGAGGGTGCTTGATTAATAACTTCATCCATATTCGTTTATTTATATATCTATATATTTATATATCTATATATTTATATATCTATATATTTATTTTTATTATATTTATGAAAGTTTTCTGCTATTTCATATGCTATCTTTTCATAGGGATGTTCTGTAGCATAATTATTATGTATGACATCATTAATACTATTGGGTTTGTCATTTCTATATAAGCATACCATTATATCATTGCCTTTATAATATATTTTATTGTTTGTATCAGGATTTGAACGGATATATTTAGCATATTTATATGTATTTTTATCTAATTCTTTTAAACCCATATCTTTTATTATTTTATCAAAGATGCTTGAATTATATCTTTGATATATGTGAATTTTTTCATGTATCAATGTATTTGTTAAAGCTAATTCATCGTATTTTAAAACATTTTTAGATAAAAATATTATATTTTTACGTGTATGCGGTAAACCTTCTTCATTCTCTTTAAGTATATTATTAAATTTGTTAGTATATGTGTTTGCGAATATCCATTTAATATCTGCTATATTATTACCATTTATATATTCAGCATAATCTAATTCTTTAAATGTTTCTTTTCTTAAATATATATCAGCATTTTTAGCACATTTGATTAACATTTCCTTTTCTTCTTCTGTAAATGAAATAGCTGTATCTTCTATATTATTAATATATTCTATATAGGTTTTGACTTTGCGCGCATGTAAATCTAAATCTGACATATTGCGAACATACATATCAGTGTCTTTAGTAAAAAAATCAGCTGTTTCTTTATAAGTCATAAAATATATATTATCTATATTTTCATATTTTTCAGTTATTTTTTTGATATCATTAGGAATTGTAAATATTGCGTTGTTACTATAAATATAATATGATATATATGAAATTATTGCTATAATAATCATAAATAATAATAGTGCAAATATATATTTCATTATTATTTATAATTATCTTTAATATTACTTAATGTTTTAAATTGTTCATTTTTTTTTATCTTTCTTATAACAATATATATCTCCTTTTGCATTTTTTATAGAGCCATCTGGATTACTATTTTTAATTTCATTACAAATACTCTTATTTAAATATTTTGGATTATTAGAAAAAATGTCATCTTTTGTACTAATATATTGTTCTATAATTGTGCTCCCCTTTGTTATTCTATAAGTTAGTTTATTTATTTTATTTTCTTTATTACTTCTTGATGTCGCTATAGATAATGAAGTTTTCTGACGCTGAATATTTGGAATAGATAATGAATTATATCTACTATTTATATTTTTTAGAGGTGCTGAAGAAGGACGTAATTTCATTATAGATGTTGCTTTTATAATTTGTGTATAGCATATATCAATATATTTATCATCTATATTTATACTTACATATCCATAAGGATTTAATGCGTATCGTGCTTCTATATCATATTGTAGTATATATGGTGATTTATCATCTTCTTTAATATCAATATTTAAAACATTATTAATTGGTTTAATTCCAAATTTTTCTGTAATTAAATCAGGATCGGCACCACCTGTTCCTGCTGTTATCTGAATCAATGTTTTATCATTATGCTTAATTTTTATAATGCTAAAATTATGAGTATCGGCACACAAATATATTATATTATAATTAACAAATATATCAAATAACTTAACTATTAATATTCTATATCTATTATCTTTTTTATCAATCTCATATATAGAAATATTATTTTTTTTATAAGTAAATAAAGGGACATGGCCCATTACAAATATTTGCTCTTTACTGTTTTTTATAGCTTGTGCTTTAATTACTTGTTTGATAACTGATTTTATTTTTTTTAAATATTCTTTTCCTTCATCTAAATTGTCAAATATATTAGTATTTATTATTATTACTATATTATTCTTGTTATACCGCACACCTATATTATCAACATATATATATACACCTATTTCACATAATTTTTCTTCATTTAATTGAGTATCTTGAATTTCCTTTAAATATTCTAATGTAGGAACACGAATCATATCATTTGCTGCTTCTTTAATTTTTTGTAAATAATATTTTTGCGTATTAATACTACAATCTCTTTTCAATTTGTCTTTGTCGTTATCGCTATCCACATCATGATTTCCGACCGCAATATATATTTCTTTATTCATTCTATATAATTTATCATATCCTGTTCGTAGTATATCAGGTATATATAGCTTATATTCTATATCATCTATATTTTTTTTATTAGTATACCAATTATCACCAGCAATATATATTTGTTTTACATCTTTTTCATTATTGTTAATATAATCTAATACAATATCACGATAAATATATTCACTATCACAATTTATATTATTCCAACAACCAAAGAATACAAATTTAGAATAATCGCTATTATTGCTTATATTATTATTACATATTGTATTTATTGTATGTTCTTTGCTACTTGAACTACTCATTTTTAAAAATAATTTAATTATATCTATAATACATAAACATTAGAAAAAATTATTATATATATAAAGAATGTAATATATCTTTTCTTATAGCATTATTAGTATTTCCGCAATATTTATCATAAAATTTCATATCTACTTCATATGGTATATTTATTAATATGTTATCAATAGATACATATTTCATCATATTAATCCAAGAGATTATGTTGTTAATTGCCCTTTTTAAATTTCTAACACCTTCTTCGCATTCAATAGCATTTATAATATGATTTAATATATCTTCGCTAAATATTATATCTCCTTTTTTAAGATTATATTGTGACAATATTTCAGGTATTATATAATCTTTTGCTAATACTATCTTTTCCTGATTATTATATCCTTTAACATTTATAACAATCATTCTATCTTTTAAAATAGGGTTGATTAATTTTTCATCATTAAAAGTAAAAACAATCATGGAACGTGATATATCCAAATCTATTTCTTCAAAATATCTATCATTAAATCTATCATTTTGAACAGGGTCTGTAATATGAATCAAAGTATTTATTATCTCTTGCCCTTTGTATGTATTTGATACTTTATCTAACTCGTCAAATAATAATAGAGGATTCATAATACCAGTTTTAATTAGTGATTCGCATATTTTTCCATAAGTGGCGCCTTCATAAGTATAAGAATGTCCTCTTAAAAATGAAGAATCTTCAGTTCCACTTAGTGATATAAAAGCACTTGGGTAATTAAGAGCATTACATATTCCTTCCTTAATTAATTTTGTTTTTCCAATTCCTGCTGAACCTTGTATTCCTATAATATACCCATACGCTTTTGGAAATGATATTAATTGCGCCAATACACGAATTATTTGCTCTTTTGCCTCTTTATGTCCATATATTTTATCATTCATTCTTGTACGTATGCCATTTAGAAATGAACATATATTATCATTACCATCAGTATTTTTTACAGGTATATTATAATATTTATTAAAAGGGATATCATTTAATACACTTAACCAATTATTTATTTTATGATATTCACCTGATGTAGGTGACATATTATTTAAAGATTCCAGTTTAAATATTATACTATGCTTAGTTCTTTCATTAATATCTAAATCTAAAATCTTAAAACGCATAGGAATAGTTACAATTTTTTTATTTGCAATTAGCTTGTCTTCCAATTTAATAATTTTATCTTTTCCCTTATTTGTCAATGAATCAAAATACTTTTTCTCATCATTATTATATTTCTTATAAAAGTTATATTTTATCTTACTTATTTTTTTATTTTGTGATAATGTTTTTAATATTAGAAATATTTTTTGTTTACCACCTCTATTATTTTTCTCATCATGTTTATTAAAAAACCCTCCAGAAGGTATATTATTCTCTTCATCTTCATCATCTTCATCATCTTCCTCATCTTCTTCATCTTCTTCATCTTCCTCATCTTCTTCATCTTCTTCATCTTCTTCATCTTCCTCATCTTCTTTATTATCATTATCTTCATAGTCATCGTCATCTTCTTCATTATAAATGTCTTTTCTATTATCATTATCCATTTTGATGTCTTTGCTAATATTTTTTTTTTTAGTCATTAAAGATATATAAGTTATAATTTTTTATATAATTTATAAAAAAAATAATATTAAATTAAAAACGCACAGAAGTTTCTGGACCCCAATATATATTCTTATAAAATGTTCTAACACGTCTGTTAGATCTTATTACATAATATGAAGCTATTACAACAAGTATAATAACACATATAAATACAGTCAATGATAAAAATCTATCATTTGTAACATAATTAATATACATATTATATATACTTAAAAATACAATTGTTGCTATTAAAAGCGACATTATATATAATTTATTATTTTCAATTTCATATTTTAATAAATCCAAATTATTAATAGCATCATCTTTATTTAATAATAATACATTATTAGTATATGTTTTACTATCCTTATCATTTGTGATAATTCCTTTAACTTCTTTATAAAAATCAACATTATCACTTGTTGGAAGAGTTATAATTAATTTTTCAAAAAAACCTATAAAACTTTTATTTAAATCTTTTATTTTTGTTTTTAATATTTTTATTTTATCAGCATTATACTCCGTTTGTGATGGTGTTGACGTCCATGATGCAGTATCTGTGAATTTAGAAATTTTTAATGTATTTAAATCACTAAGTGCTGTTGTTACAGCTACTCCAAAAGTTTCTATATATGTTATATTTGATATAAAGTATACAGAAAATAATAATACTACTACTCCTAAACAAACAAGAGAAGTTGTTTTAATAAATAGTTGATCAACATTTAACATATTGATAACTATTAATATTATTATTATAGCAGCTATTATGGTATTATATGATATTATTTGACGAGTTAAGAAAACATTTTTATTATATTGCGTATTATATAAATTTTTTTGATTTTCAACTTTATTTAAATTTATTCTAATATTTTCATTTAATCTTTCAATATCATCTCTATTATTTATATATTCATTCTTATAAGTATTTAAATCTTTTTTCTTAATTTCAAGAAAATCTTGTGAACTTTTATTACTTATATTAGAATAAGAAATCTTAGCAGAAGCATCAGCTGGTTTAGTTAATTCAGTATTTGTATTTGATTTAAATATCTTTGTATCTATATTATTTTTAGGTAAATCATCAATATCAAATATAGCATTAAGTGTAATTTGAATAGAGCTTTCTGAAATATTTATAATTTTCAATATTGAATAAGTATATTTATGAATTTTGTCATATACCATATAATTATTAATTATATCATCATTATTCATTAAATTTTTAACTCTATTTGAAATATCTGATTTATTAATAGTAATAAGAACATATATTTCATTTGTTAATGAAACATTAGTTTTATTTGCTTCAGATTCAGATTCACTTGTACTTATTGTAATAAATACATCTGATTCATTTGTTGCGAATGAAGAAAATTCAGTATTCATCGTAGTTATTGATGATGAAATATCTGATATAATTTTAGTTAATGTGTTTATATTGGTATCATGATTTTTATTATTATTTTCTATCACAATAGGGGCGATTGTTACTGAAGCAGTAGCACTAACTTTATTAGAGCCTGTAGTAGCAGCAGCTACTGATATTGTAGGTGTGTTTACATATCCAGAACCACGTCCTGTTTCTGATATAGTTATTATACTATTAGTAGTGATTTTTCCAGAGCTTACTGATACTGTTGCGGATGCCTTATTAGCACCTACTGGGTCTGCTTTAATACCACTACCCCCTCCAACAATTGTAATTAAAGCAGAACCTGCAGGATACCCGGTTCCTTCATCTTTTATTTCTATTCCAGAAACAACACGTGACATATTTGTAATACTTGCTGAAGGCATAATACTTGTTGAAGGCATATTAATTAAAGACATATTCAATGTCTCAATACAAAGTGGTGGTGAATTTGCTGTTAAAACATTTGTATACATAACATTAGATACATTTATAATAAATGTTGAGTATAATTGTATAAATTTGTAATAATAATAAAGTGATTTGACAGATTGTTTGCGAAAATTAGGTTGTAAATTAAATAACATTTTTAATAAATATATAACAAGATTCTTATTTCTTTTTTCTAATGTTAAATCATATTCTTGAAGATTTTGATGTTCAATACCACTATATATCTGTCTTGCGTAGGATCTTTCTGTTTCAATGATTTCTGCATCCATTCGTTCATCTGATTGTGCACCAAGTTTTAAAATATTGTTATCAATTATATCTTTAGGTTTTCCAAAAGATCGTAAATTTGTTTTAGTAAACATATTATTATAATTATAATCAGATTTTATCATATTAGTATAAAAACTTTCTATAGATAAATATAATACAGTTTTCCTATTACTACCATCAGATTCTATTACTGTTCTAATATATCCAACATTCTTAATTTCTTTAGCTGGAAACATATTTGCATTTTGCGCTGTATAAAATCTTGTTGTATCTGATACTAATTCAATGCGGTCAAATATAATTTCATTTGTATAACCTGAAGTATAATTATTGGTTTTAACTTCACTATCTATGCAATTTTTATATGCTTCTAATATATCTACAAAAACATTTATTACTTTTAAAGTTTCTATAATATGTGTTTTGACATTATCATTAAAAGAATAACTATCAACACCAGAAATTGTAGTTTTTTTAACATATACCATATTGGTATTTTCTGTTGTAGTAATAGAATTATAATTTATTATATTAAAATTTACAATATTTCGTATAAAGTTCGCAAATTGTGCGATGTTATATGTATTAGTATTAGTATCTGAAGTTTTTGGAATATTCAAATTATTTGGCACCTTGCCAATACTATTAATTTCACTAAGTAACATTCCTTCATTATTAATAGTCTTTAAAAAAGTACTACTAAATGTGTTTAGTATTTTTTGGAACTTGTCTATATCTTCATTAACTAGCGCAGTAGTAGTCATTTAATTATGTCCTCTATTACTATATATATTTTATTTTAGAAGCAAGATCTATAGTAAAACGATTCACCACTATTTTCATTATAACGAATTATTTTTACAATGTCTCCGTATTTTAACCCTAACCATTTAGCAATAGGGTCATTAGGGTATATTCTTGACATATCTAATTTACTCCTTATCATATATTTTTTCATAAAATCTGCTATTTCATCTTCCTTTAGTTTAATATGCTGGGGGACATATTCATGTTTTGTTGGATTAAACATAAGTTGTTTGACTTGAAAATACTGAAGCATTCCTCCATTTTTCTGGAATAATTTATCATATTTATTAAATTGCGATATACATGGGAGGGATATAGTATCATTATTAAATATTAATATTATATTATGTTTCCCTTTATGTTTTTTTATAAAATTTCCGGTGTTTACATTAACATCAGCATCTTTCTCATCTATAACTTTTAATTCATCTATAATATTTTTTCGTGTTTTTTTTGTTAAAGCAAATATCAGCGTTGTATTTGATGTTTCAAATTCTATATAACCAGAGTCACTTTCATATTTATCTTTTTCAATAGATGCCTCGTGCTCTTCAAATAATGTTATATCTTCTCCACGAGATTTAAGCATATCTTTTAAATTGTTAATAACAATATTGATATCCATTATTATCTAATATTCTATATTATATAAATCTTATATTAATATATAAAAATAAATCAATTTTTTATTTTATTTGTTTTTGAACATTATTAATTATTTTAGGATCTATATAACTTTTTTTACATATACTATATGTGTTATGTAATTTTTCAGCTACCATCTCAATTGCCCTTTTAATATCCTTATTGACATTACGTTGTTCATTATCTATATTTGTTTCATTTGCATTTCCTCGTCTATTTTTTTTTAATTTTTTAAAAAATGTAATAAAAAGTATATTAGCGTTCCAAGTTCGCAAATCTTTAGTAGTAATAATATTAGATTTAGAATAGAGCATACTAATAGATTTTAAATATTCATTAACATCATTAGAAGTAATTATTTTATTAGTTCCATAACTAAAAATATAATCTTCCATTTTAGCGGCATTACTAAATTTCTTGTGAAGATACTCATATATTTTGTTATTTTCACAGTATGCTATATTGCGAACCCCTTTTTTTCCTATAAAATCTATTAAAATTTTATTGTTTTCAAATTTTAAATGTTTGTATTTTAATGTTGTAAGACCTACCGAATTATTTTCTTTCTCATATTTTTTATTTCCTATCCTAAATCCACAAGTTAATATTAAAGTTACTATTACAGATATTGCCTTAGTTTTATCATCACTACTATCTAAATCTGTAGCAATCTTCTTCTTTAATTTAGAAAAAAATTTAATAGATGTAGATATTTTATCATATTTTTTTATATTTTGTTTAGCGATAAAATTAGGATTGTATAATACTTGCTTCCTATTTTTTGAATCATATCCATACGCAATGATTTTTTTATTATTAATTATAGTAACATTATCATAAGCAGGGGGTATTTTTAACAACTTTATTTTTTCTAATTCATTACTATTTGTTATTTCAATTTTATTTTTATAATATTTAAAGCCTGTAATATAGGTTCCTAACCTACTTATTTTCATTCAATATACATCTTATTACTTTGTAATATTATAAATATATATTATATATTTTTATAAACGCATATTATAATAAAATGCTTTAACAAATGGGTTAATTTTAAAAGACTCTTTAGAAACTTCAATAATTTTAATACTTTTTAAACTTTTTGCTCGCGATAAAGCTGTATATGCCTGTCCGCAAGTAAATATATTATCTCCTAAATCAATCTCTACAGCATCAATAGTCATACCTTGAGATTTATGTATAGATAAAGCATATGAAACTTTTAATGGCATATGTAAAATGTATGATTTACTTTTTTTATCAAATATATCCTTATAATATGTTATATTATGAAAATTACCTTGAGTATCTTTTATTACCACAAAATCTTTAAATAAATTCTTGACAACACCTCGCGTTCCATTAACAATACCTGCTGATATATCTATATTTCGTGTTACGATTACTTGTGAATTCACTACTAATTCAACATTATATTTGCTAATATTTGCGATATTATCTTTTGTTGCTTCGGCAGTATAAGTATATGTATTATTACCTGCTTCTTTTAATTTATTAATTTCAATATCATTTATCTTATCAACATTTATATTTTTTGGATATAGCTTTGTAGGAATTATTTCATTGTCAAATTGTGTTTCCTTCAAGGCATTTAAAACTTTTAAAATATTATCTGTACATTTCCCTTTTCTAATTATTTGTAATATTTGCTGAAACAATATGTCATCATTCTGTCTTACAAGTTCTTCAAGTAATACAACATTAATATTAGCACTCTGCCATAATTTAGATAGAAAACAATAAATACCATTTACAGGAGCAAGCTGGCAAAAGTCTCCAATTAAAATTATTTGAATTCCTCCAAATGGTTTATTTAGCAACTCAGTATCTTTTAAACTACTTGATTTTATATAACAAAATATGTCAGATATTTTTTCAAATAATACACTATCTAACATAGATACTTCATCAATTATTAATACATCTAATTCAGCAAGTCTCTTATATATATTAGATTGCTTCTTGATTTTTATAAAAATATCAGCAATTGAACCATCGCATATACCTAAACCCATAAAAGAATGTATTGTTTGCCCTCCTATAATAAATGCTGCTGTTCCTGTTGTAGCTGTTAAACCAACATTTTTATTATCAGCCTTTAGCAATTCTATAATATATTTAATAGTATAGGATTTTCCTGTGCCCGCTGGACCTGTAATCAATATATTTTCTCCTTTTATTGTTTGCTCAACAGCTAAATGCTGTTTATTATTTAACAATTCCATATTATTAACTTATTTATAAATTAATATGTTATTATCAATTTTTTATAACTTATTAATAAATTTTATGATTACATTATTCTTCTTAAAGTAATTTGTTATGAAAATATTGTGCGTTCTCTGTATCTTATGTATAATTTCATTATGATATCTTTCCTCCTTTAATGGAGGGTATTCAAAATACCATTTAATCAGCAAATCTGTATCTATAACTTTTTTAGGGCTATAATCATATTCATAACACATATATAGAATAGCTCTTGATATAAAACCTCGCGAATAATCATTTGGAGCAAATACTTTGGCCTTATGATTAACATAATTTCCAAAGTCTAATTTTTCCCAATTCTTATCTTTTTTGTTAATATTTTCAACAAATATATAATTAGACCGATTTACATTTAATGTATTCAAAGTTTTTATTATATTGTGCATGTCATTTGTATGTTTATTATTTAGTAGGCATTGCGGGAAAATATGCTCTGCCGAAAAAAATTTATTCTTAAACTTTGCGTCGTCTCCATTATAGCTACTATAACTACTATAGCTACTGTAGGTGCCATCTCCAAAGAAACCCTTTTCCAAATATATAGATGGCATCTTAATATCATGGATAATGGTTTTTTTAATTATATTATTATAGGCAAAAGCTTTAATTCCATTAATATATGCCATATTTATTAATATTAATAATAAATATTTATACATTTAAGTTATTGATAAACTCTATAATACGTTATCAATTTTTTTTGCGATATCTGGATACAATTTAGAAAAAAAACTATATATATTCTCGTGTATTGTTTTGTCAATATCTGGATTAAATGAAGTTAATAGTGCTTTAGATTCAAAATCACCATGTATCCAATAATGAACCATTATTGTATCTTTCGCATACTTGCCACTCTTTACTGTATTCCAATCATCTACTGTGAACGGCATGTTGTCAAGTTTTAGATCATTAATAGGATAAAATAGTTCCCTATCATCTATAATATATACATTATTTTTTGCCCATTTATTTGAAGGGTCCTCTATAATAGCCTTAAAATATGAGCCACCAAATATATCAAATTTTTGAAAAATATTTTCAGTATAATTTTTAATATATTCTGGTATATTATTTAATATTATCTTTAACATATTATTATTTTTATTAGCAGCAAAGAAAGCATTACATAAATATTTATCATTATTATATAATGCGGTTGTTTGCCCAGATGGTTCATATGAAATATATAATTTATCTGAGTTCATGTCTATTATTTCTTTAAAATCTCTTAATATAAGAACATCTAAATCTATATATATACCACCATAATGATATACAAGAATAATGCGAGCCATGTCTCCTTTCTGAACTCCTGTGCGTGCTAATTTATATATATTGTAAAAGTTTGGATATTCTTCTGATATTAATTTTAATATCATATCATCAGTCCAAAACATATATTCGTAACCATTTGATTTAAGAAAGCTGATATTTTCACTTAGTAATTTATATATTATTGGAGGAAGATTTTTATCCTTCCATGTTTGATGAATAATTTTAGGAATCATTTATATTTATTTTTTATATTTATAAATATATTAAATCTTATATAAAAAATAATTGACAAGCTTATATGATATATAGTCTATTATAACTACAAGATTTATTAATTTAATATTACATCCTTCAAATTTAGGGACATATATAGAAGTAATATTAAAATCACCAAAAATATTAAGAACCCACATGAATTTAAACATTATTAAATATTGAAACATATGAATTTTATAATTATCACTATCATATATGATATCGTTGTCTTCTTTCAATACTAAATAATCCTTGTAAAAATATACAGGCAGTATATGAACTATAATATTACCAAGAAAGTATTCTATGCGAACCAAATTATTATTAGAGATTATACTAAATATGCGATGATTTAATATCGCTGGTTTTGGATTCATAATATAGAATAAAATACTGCTGTCATATAATACAAATAAATGAAATAGAGACATAATTTGTATTGAATTAATTGCTATAAATCGTGAAATTAAATAATTATCTATATTTAAAATATTGTATAGCGCACTATTCACAATAATCATTAAAATATTCCAATTAGTATATTGATTTAATTTTCTACGTACAACATCTGTTTTGATATATTGAGAATATTTTTTGCTAACAGGCATTAGCGATATTATAGTTATTAAAAATATCTCAAATTGGTTATAGTTATTATGATTATTTATTTGAGATATATTAGTAGTTATATTTGACATTTATATTATTTTATTAATTGTTAATATCTTATAATTTTATTAATTGTTAATATCTTATATATATTTTTATATTATATACATATTACTATAATGGACTTGATGTTATTTTAATACCACAGTAATCAACATTATTATTTTTAAAATCTTGTCTAACATATATGCCAATATTCATTGATTCTTCTAATATCCATTTAAAATTTGCCCAAAATTCTTCAGTATGTCCTATGCTTTCTGTAGCTAAATGAGCAAATTCGTGTAATACAACAAACATCATAGTATTAACATCCATTAATTTATCTTTATTTCTAAGGCATAATACTATCTGCTCGCCTTTATTGACAGAATAACTGGTATATCCTGGTGTATCAACACCTTCGCTTAATTTTTCTGGTCTATAATTTTGTTTAAGCATAATTATGCGTTCATCACTGTTCCCATAAGTTTTTACTAAATGTTCTAATAATGTATTAAGCTTATTTTTAATTGTAGCTATTAAATCAGCAGCTTCTTTAGAGTCTTCTTTAATTTGAACGGTATATTCTGTGTTATCTATATCACTTTTTACTTTTATTAATCCTTCATTTATATAATAATTATATATGTAATATATACCTAAAATAACAATAAATATTATAATCAAACCTTCTGAGCCTATATCCATAATAATCTATTTTATTTTATTATAATAAATTAAAAAATGATTTGTATTTAAATATTTAGAAATATATATTAAATATAATGGATTTTCCCAGAAAAATTCATGAACCAATAAATAATCAAGAAGATATTGTGGAATTTCAAATTACTGATATTTATGATCCTGAATCAGACAAAGTTAATCTTCAAAAAGACGCGAATGACTTTTATTCTCTTTTAATCTACGGAACTTCCGCAATTGGCGCAACTTATTGCGTTAATGTTAAAAGTTTTGTTCCTTACTTTTATATTAAACCACCAGAAAAATGGGAGGAATTAAATAAAAACGCATTTAAGGCAAAAGTAGATGAATTAAATGAGGTTATGTTAAATGATACTTATAAAAGTCGCTTTAATAATAATGGAGTATGGAATGAATATAACAAGAAAATAATTCCGCGTTCTCTTGAAACACACTTTGTAAGTATGAAAGTTGTTAACAAAAAAGACTTTTGGGGATTTACAAATGATAAAATATTCCGTTTCTTGAAAATATCTGTAAAATCTCTAAAGTTATATAATAATTTAAAGTATTACTTTAAAAGTCTTGAGAAAAATGATTTTAAAATGTATGAGACTAATATTGATCCTTTCTTGAAATATATTCATACGCAAAACATTAAGCCATGTGATTGGGTTAGAATTAACAAAGGAGATTACGAGATTGGCGAAGATATTAGCAGGTGTGATTATAATATTGAAACAGAATACAAAAATATTATGCCTATACAAGTTAATAAAATTGCACCTCTATTAATAACATCTTTTGATATTGAATGTTCCAGTAGTCATGGTGATTTTCCTGTAGCAAAGAAAAATTATAGTAAGGTAGCACAAGATCTTGCGTTAATTGCTAAGTTAGGGTATAAATATACATCAGAAAATATTGTTGAATGGCTACAAACTATATATTTTGAAGATGCTATTATAGATCACTCAAAAGATATCAAGATTAACCGTGTATATTCCAAAAACAAATTAGCAAATAATTATATATCTTCTATACCTCTTAAAATAGAACCAAATATTAATAAAATAATAGATATATTAAATATTATTGCTTCATCTATAAAAAAATCTACAGAAGATAAAAAAGATAATGAAGATATTGATATAAATGATGACAATGATGATGATGATGGAAATGATGATGACGATGAAGATATTAAAGGGAATAAAATGACTGTTCGTGAATTAAACACACATGAATTAAAACTTACAGATATTTTAACAAATACTTTAGTTCCACTTGAAGGAGATAAAATAATTCAAATTGGAACTACAGTTCATATCTATGGGTCTGATAATATTGTTTACAAAAACATTATAACATTGAATAGTTGTGATAAAATAGATGGTTGTGATGTAGAATATTATGATTCAGAAAAAGAGGTGCTAATTAAATGGAAGGAATTGATGAATAATTTGAATTCTGACATTATAACTGGGTATAATATATTTGGTTTTGATATGGAATATATTTGGCAGAGAGCAACAGAATTAAATATAATGGATAATTTTTCAATAGGTTTTGGGAGATTAATAACTCGCAAATCTTCTCTTGTTGAATTAAAATTATCTTCGTCTGCTCTTGGTGATAATATATTGAAATATATTGACATTGATGGAACAGTTCTTATAGATTTACTCAAGGTTATGCAAAGAGACCAGAAATTAGATAGTTATAAGCTGGATAATGTAGCATCAATATTTTTAGGTGATAATAAGAATGACTTAAAACCACAAGAAATATTTGACAAGTTTAAAGGAAATAGTGAAGATAGATGCGTAATTGCAAAATATTGTATTCAAGATTGTTGTCTCGTAAATAGACTTATACATAAATTAAAAATACTTGAAAATAACATTGGTATGGGTAATGTTTGTCTTGTTCCTCTAAATTTCCTATTTCGTAGAGGTCAGGGAATAAAGATATTCTCTTTAATTGCCAAAGAATGTATGGAAAGAGAATATCTTATTCCTACTATTAAATCATATCGGGAGAATATGGAAGAATTAGATAGTGGATATGAAGGAGCAGTTGTATTAGAACCAAAAGAAGGAATATATTTAAATGAACCGATTATAGTATTTGATTATGGTTCTCTATATCCATCTTCAATGATTTCATGTAATCTTTCACACGACTGTTATTTGATGGATGAAAAATATCGTGTTGAAGATCCTAATATAGAATATAAAACAATATCCTATGATTTATACGAAGGTGTTGGGGATAAGAAAAAGAAAACTGGAGAAAAAGATTGCGTATTTATCCAATATAAAGATGGACGTAAAGGTATTATAGCGGATGTTTTAGATATGTTGCTAAAACAGCGTAAAAATACAAGGAAAAAGATAGAATACAAGACAATTACTGGAAATGATGGAAAATTATATTCTGGTATTTGTTCAGAACATGGAAATTCCTATGAAGTATATAATATTGAAGCAAATACTAAAATATTAGTTCAAAAGGATAATGTAAAGAGTATTAAAGAAACTTATAATATATTTGAACAAGATGTTTTAGATGCTCTTCAAGTTGCTTATAAAGTTACAGCAAATTCTTTGTATGGACAAATAGGTGCCAAGACGTCATCTATCTATCTAAAAGAGATAGCCGCATGTACAACGGCAACTGGTAGAAATATGATTATGCTGGCAAAAGATTATGTTGAAAGGAACTATGATGCTGAGGTTATTTATGGTGATACTGATTCTATATTCTGTAAATTTCCTTTAACAGACAAAAAGGGAAATGCTGTATTTGGCAAAGATGCTTTACAATATGCTATTGATATTGGAAAAGATGTTGAAAGACATATAAATGTTCCTGAAATTATGCCCAATCCGCAAAAATTAAATTATGAAAAATGTTTGTATCCATTTATTATATTTAGTAAGAAGCGTTATGTAGGCAATTTATATGAAACAGATACTACAAAATATAAACAAAAATCTATGGGAATTGTATTAAAACGCCGTGATAATGCTCAGATAGTTAAGAAGATATATGGCGGTGCCATAAATATCATATTGGAAAAACAAGATTTAGATGGGTCTATAGTATTTCTACAGGAAGAATTGAGTAATCTTGTAGAAGGCAAAACATCTATTAAAGATCTTATAATAACAAAAAGTTTAAGAGCTACTTATAAAGATCCTTCAAAAATTGCACATAAAGTATTAGCAGACAGAATAGGTGCGAGGGATCCTGGAAATAGACCTGTTGTTAATGAGCGTATACCCTTTGTATATATTAAGACTCCTGAAGGTTCTGGAAGTGGGAAAACTTCATCATTACAAGGAGATAGAATTGAAAATCCTGATTATATTGAGCAAAATAATTTGATACCAGATTATTTACATTATATTACTAATCAAATTATGAAACCTATATTACAATTGTATGCGTTGTGCTTAGAAAAATTGCCTGGATATGATAAATGCGATGAATATTGGGAAGATGTAGATAAGGCGTTATTAGATAAACCAATGTATCAAAATGATATACGTCGAAAGAACCGAATTAATAACCTTAAGCTATTAATGGTTAAAGAGCTGCTTTTTGACAGATTTATTAATATATTATCAGAACCTAAATTGTCCAAAGTTAGGAAAAGTAAAAAAGCAATTACTACAAAGTCTAAAATAGCTATTACAAATGATGTGATAGCAGCAAATGAAGTCAATGACAAAGATGACAAAGATGACAATAGCAATATTAGCTATACACCAATCCAAACTATAAATTTGGATGCAACTATTAAAATTACCAAGAAAATTAAAACAAATACTATTGTATCAACAGTATATATTAAGAATGATAAAAATAAAAAAATATGGGAAGAAAATAATGAGGATTGTAAAGATAAGGATAATGAAATAATAACATTGATTAAAAAAATAGTAGCATATAATAGCAATAATATATACTTTATAACCTTAAATAACAAAGGATTTAAAGATGAATATAATAGAGCTCATCATTTATATAATGAATTAGTCAAAAATAAGAGCATATATACTGAGGACACAATTGAGAATATAATGAATAAAATAATGGCTACTCAGGATACTGGGAAACTTAAAGATATTGGCAATATATATAAATATTATGATTTGATACAGCTTAATAGTAAGTTTATGTTTGTGTAATGTGGAATAATTATCATATATATTCATTATGTATAATTATTTTTTATATACAACAAATATACATACATATTAATTTACCCAATTATAAACTATATTTTTATCATAGTTTTTCCAATCTGTAATAGTATGCATTTTTGGATTTGAAAATTCGTCGTATGGTAAATTTAATACTTGTTCAGTAGGTCGCTCATAGGTATAAAAATTTTTAACATTAAACTCCTTCGCAAGAAAAAAGAAGATGCGATTTAGTCGTTGTCTTAGTAGAGAAGCAATTGCTTGACTTTTAAATTCAAGTTTTTTAATTGCGTCTATTGTGGATTGGTCTACTGTTTTAGAAAGAAGTAAATTTTTTGTATCATCATCAAGCCCTTTTTTTATAATAGAGTCAATTGTTTTTTTGTTAACACCTTTTTGTTCAAGCAATTCAATTGTATTACGATCAAGAATAGTACAACTTAATTTAAAAACTTCAAATATTACATTTTCTGTATTGCTGTTGTAACCATTCATAGAAAAATATATTGTTAAAGATTCTATAAGTTTAATAATATCTACATGACCAAAATTTTCTAATGCTAATCTTTGTTTAAGATCATTCTTATGTTTTCTATTATTGTTATTATCTTTGAATATTTTACAAAAATCACGTATCATTAGATAGAGCAAAACACTACCAGTTCTACCAGCTCCAGCTAAACAATGTATAGATACACTATTTTCTTTTTTTGATGTATCTTTTATTTTTGATATTAATTCCCAAGAAGCCATACAACCTGCTGTCATATCTTGTATTGGTATTCTATTGTATGATCCATTATTTAAATAACCTAATTCATCATCTGTTAATACAAGGCTATTTTTTAGTTCTACAGGTAAATCGTTAGCATATTTCATATTTACACATTTTTGTTCTGGTTGTTCATTTATCAGTTTTTTTGCTTCTTCATACATTAACTGTTCACAATTTCTATCATAGGGATTGCAACCTATACCTTTTACCATTTTTGGATGTTGTTTATTAGTGCCACCAGCACAGTCCTGTAAGTCTACAATATTGTATATTTTTAAGTGAAATAAATAAATAAAAGTATATAGTAAGCGTTTTCTATCAAATTGATGAGGTAGCTGCATACCATAAATATGTAAATCACGAAATATATCATTTTCTTTAATAAGTTGAAAAAGTGTATTAAAGCCGTAGCGATTAGGATATGGTATAATTTTAGAAGGATTAAAATTACATACAATTTTATTAACAGATACTTCCTTTTTTTTTATTTTGTTATCAAGATTTAAATTTTTTTTTAAAGATTCAAATATTATTTTATGAATTTTATTATCATCACTTTTAGCAGATTTAAAATATTTTTCTTCATATTCTTTATCTTCACTATTCACATTATTTAAATATCCTGTCTCTATTTTTAATAATTCATTAATAATATCAGTTTCATTAATAATATCAGTTTGTTCATTACTTGATTCAGATACGCTTTTTGAGTGAGATGCGCTTTTTAATTGTGATGGGCTTTCTAATTGTGATGGGCTTTTTAATTGTGATGGGCTTTTTAATTGTGATGGGCTTTTTGATAGTGCTGTAATCATTTCTGGCTGCTCTGGCTGCTCTGGCAAAGAGATTACTGGTTGAATTGGCTGTGCATTGTGTGGGTCCACTTTTGTATCTATATGTTTTTTACTTGTAAATTTTGAAAAAAAATTTTTTATTTTGTTACCGATTTTGCTACCAATTACACCTCCTCTTATATTATAGTGTTTTTTAGTAACTTCACTAACTTCACTGAAACTATCATATCCTTTTATAATATTATACCATATCTCCCACCATTCTTTTCTTAATTTTTCCTTTTTATCATTATCTTTGTCATTATCTTTGTTTATTTTGGAATAAATGTTTTTTTTATCCAAAAATGCACCTATTTCTGATAATAACATATCATAAGTGATATAGTTTGGAGGATTTACTGCTGATATTATATTTCCGTCATTGTCTGTCTCAAAACCATTATAAATGCGATATGATAAAAAAGACAAGGACTTATAATTTATTACTTCTCTTTTGGTTTTTGGAATTATTACTTCTCTTTTGGTTATTGGAATTTCAATTGGAATTTCAAATAGAAATTTTATAATTGATTCTTTTAATGGTAAATTTTTAGGCTGTTGTGACAGAGAAAAATTTATTATTTGATGTTTTGGGGTTTTTGCTGGTTGTTCACTTTTAGCTCTCGGGAATTTTGCTGGTTGTTCACTTTTAGCTCTCGGGGTTTTTGCTTGTTGTTTATTTTTTGCTTGTTGTTCACTTTTAGCTCTTGGGGTTTTTGCTTGTTGTTCACTTTTAGCTCTTGGGGTTTTTGCTTGTTGTTCACTTTTAGCTCTCGGGGTTTTAGCTTGTTGTTCACTTTTAGATCTCGGGGATTTTGCTTGTTGTTCACTTTTAGCTCTTGGGGTTTTTGCTTGTTGTTCATCATTATAATAATGTTGTAATAATAAAGTATTTTCACCTCCTTTTTTTGCGAATCTCATTTACTATATGTTATTTATTTAATAATATATAATTTGATATAAGATAAATTATATAAAAATTGATCTTTATACCTTTGTATATTAATAACAAACAAAGGTATTATGTTAAGTAATACAGATTTGAAAAATAATTCAGTAATTGATTTGAAACAAATATCAATTAATTATAATCATCATAAAATACTTAATTTGATAAGGATTATACATAAAAAACGAGTATTAATCCATATAAAAAAGTTTATTATATGGATGATATAAAATTGATTATAATATTTCAAAGTATATCTCATAAAATCTTATAACATCATATAATGTCTTCTTATCAAGTTCTACATGGATGAGCTTGCTGAAAAAGGCTATTGTGTAATTAATAATATATTATTTTTGTATTTAAATATTTTTTTATTTAGGTTTATTAGTATAATAAGTATGCAAGTAGATATACAAAAAAAACAAAGAGTGAAAACATTATCAAGAATACTTAGAATTGATAAATCAAAATATCCTAAAAGTTCATCATCATCTCCAGACATTGAATTAATAAAAAAATTAAAAGAAAAATTAGATATAGATAATCCATTTTTTAAGCTTTCTATAGAAGATTATACACAAATGTGTAAAAACAAAATATTATTTAATATGATGGTTAAAGTTTTAGATACAAATAAAAAAAAATTAGCAAAAATTTGTAAAAATATTAATATTTTAAAAGATAATATTAATTCTTCTCCTGAAAGTATTAAAAATAAAATGAATATGAAAAAAATGTCAATATTAGATTTACCAGATGATATGCGAAAAAAAATTGTAGAAATATGTGCCAATAAATATAAATATGTATTACATGATTGGATACCATCGCATTATATAATTATGAATTGTTTATCAGCAAATTATAATGCTATAGATTTTTTAAGTTTACCAGAAAATCAAAAACATATAAACTATTCTAAGTTATCAAAAAATACAAATCCTGAAGCAATTAAACTTATTAAAGAAAGGTTATTAATAGAAAAAGATATACCATATGAAATGTTACAAAAAGAAGAAAATAAAATAGATTGGGATATGTTATTAGAGAATTCGGTTGCGATTAATGGATTAGAAAAAGAATTTGAAGAATATTTCATGAATGACAAAAAAAAGGATTTACTTAATTTATTAAATAATGAAAATTCAAAAGCTATTATAATATTAAAAAAACTTTTAAAAAGCGGCAAATATATAAATGATGATATAGATTGGGATTGTATATCAGGTAATACATCACCAGAAGCATTTAAATTATTAAAGAAAAATATTCATAAAATAAGTTGGAAATATTTATCCACTAATACACATCCTAAAGCAATTAAATTATTAGAAAAAGAAATAGAAAAACAGATGGAATGGAATTTTGTAGAGTTAGATTATTATGCGGAATTAGATGATGATAAAAAAATAGATTGGGATTTCATATCTTCTAATCCAAAAGCTATACATATATTGATAAAAAAATGGAAAAATGAAAGACGTTTAATGAGATTTGATATTGAAAGATATAATAAATTAAAAAATTTAAATATGATAATATCGTGGGAATATGTATCAGATAATCCAGAAGCAATTAAATTAATAAAAAAGAAAATAAAACTTGAAGATAAACTATCCGAATATAGGTATTATAATTTAAGCAAATCTGAAAAAATAAGTTGGTCGGTTTTATCTTCAAATCCAAACGCCATTGATATATTAAGTTTACCAGAAAATGAAGATTGGATAAATTGGGATATGTTAGCAGAAAATCCAAATGCTATTAAATTAATAAAAAAGAAAATAAAAGAAGAGGAGGGTTTATCATCATCAAATAATTCATCATCCGCTAAATCATCATCTCGTACATCTGATGGACTATTTTATGACGATCCATCATTTTTGGAATCATCAACCGAATCACCATTATCTTATGATTTTTTATCTGAATCTAATCAATTATCAGAGACACCGTCTAAAGATACTATAAATCCTTATCTATTATCAGAAAACCCTTCAATATTTATACTTAAATAAGTTCTAATTTTTTTTTATATTATTAAAAATTGATAAATATATTACATAATTATTTTAATTATGTCATCTTACCAAGTAGAACTTGATGAGCTTGCTGAAAAAGGTTATTGTGTAATTGAGAATATTCTTACAACTGAAGAAGTTGAGACAGCTGTAAAATATTTTAGAGAATGGTTTTCATCGCATCCGCAAATTGCTGCTGTACATAATAAAATAAGTCCGCATGGAATTATTAAGTTTCATGAAGTAGGGCATCAAAAACATGCGTGGTATATTAGAACTCGTGAAAATGTTCAAAATGTTTTTAAAGAAATTTGGAAGACTGATGAAATTGTAGTTAGTTTTGATGGGTGTTGCTATTTACCAACTGATTGTAAAAAAAAGGATAATATATGGACTCATACAGATCAAGCACCTATAAAGAAAGGTTTAAAATGTATTCAAGGTTTTGTAGCATTAACTGATAATATTGATAGAACTCTTGTAGTTTATGAAGGTAGTCATAAACTACATGAAGAATATGCGAAAGAATATAATTTAACATCAACTAAAGATTGGCTGCTTATAGAGCATAATTATTTAGATAAGATTAGTGATAAAAAGAAAATATTAAATATTAAAGCAGGCTCTTTAGTTTTATGGGATTCAAGAACATTTCATCAAAATCAATATGGATCTAATAATGAAGAAAGAATAGTTCAATATGTAAGTTATTTACCAAGATGTAATTTAACAAAGAAAATGCTTGAAAAAAGACAAAAATATTTTGCGGATAAAAGAACAACATCGCATTGGGCATATCCTGTTAAAGTAAATGGGCAACAACCTCAAAATTATGGTGATTCAAAACTTATAATAAATTATAGTGAATTAGTTAAACCAGATTTAGCAGATTTAATTGAGGATATTACAAAAATATTATAAGTTAAAAAATATATATATTCTGAAATATATAATAAATAATTTGATATATTTTTTATATTATAGGTATATTTAATATATTTAATATATTTAAGATCTTAATCTATTTAGATACTCTCGCCTTTCATATCGCTTATATTCTTCTGTCTCCTTACGAGGAACAAGTCGATATGGATTAACATATTCTTCATCAGGTTTTTTAACAAAGATAGACATTATATTTATTATCATAATTGTAGTAAAAACATACAAGAATATAGCAACAATGAACAATCCGAAAGTCATTTTTACTTCAGGTTCTTTGTTCTTGGTTGTTGTTCTTGGTTGTTGTTCTTGGTTGTTGTTCTTGGTTGTTTTAAGTTTTACTAAAATAAATCAATTTTTATTATTATAATAGCAAAATATAACATATTTATTCTTTTATATTATTTATATATTTTTTATTTGTTACTGAGAAACCATTGAAAGATGAACTTGGAGATACCGTATATGACCCAAAATTAGTAACATATAACCATTCGCCTATATTAAGTTCATGATATAGAATATCTTTATATATACAATCCAGACTGTCACATGTCGGACCAAAGAATGTGCTATTATATTTTATATCATTATCATCACGGGATAATAATGGAATTAGTTCTGGCTTTTGGTGGTCATAGTTAATACAATTAAAAGAACCATATATGCCATCATTTAAATAATATTTAATAACATTATCTTCTTTCTTCTTTGCTATAACATTAATTACGAGCGTATGCGTTGCTTCTGTGAAATATCTTCCTGGTTCAGCAATAAATCTTATAATATTGTTATTTGTTTCATATAAGAAAAAATCTGTAATAGCATTATTTATATTTTCACAAATATCAACAAATTTAATATTTTTATCAATACCTGGAAACCCTCCTCCAATATCTATTATACTTATATTAAATCCATAATTAATAGACATCTTATAAGTTAGCGCACAATCTTTGATAGCATTATAATAACTATGCGCATCACTACAACCACTTCCAACATGAAAACTAAAACCAACTAAATTAATTTTTAAACTTTTTATTCTTTCAAATATTTTTGGGATATTATATAATGGGCAACCAAATTTTGAATTAAACTTACACATACTATTAGTATCATCAACGCATATTCTGAGTAATATTTGTGCTTCTGGATATATATTATATATTTTTTCTAATTCTTCCATACAATCAAATGTCATCATCGCAATATTATTATTGCGAGCATATATTAAATGAGAAGATACTTTACATGGATTTGCAAATATTATTCTTTCAGGATTATTAACAATACTTAAAGCATTTTTTAATTCATGTTTAGAAGCGCAATCAAAATTACATCCTAATTTTGCTAATAATTTTATTATTTTATTGTCTGGATTAGACTTAACCGCAAAATAAGGCTGAATATTTGGTAAATAGTTAACCCATTTATTATATTGCTCTTTTACTTTGTCTAAATCTACTATATAAAATGGTTCGTCATCATATTTATCTTTGTCATTAAGAAAATTCTTAATAATACTTTTATGGTCTGAAAGTTCTGGAAGTTCTGAAAGTTTGGAGGGGTCATTTATTTTATCACAATATACATTTTTCATTTATTTTTAATAATATTTATTTTTTAATCTTATATATAAAAAAAAGAAAATTAATTTTGTCTATTTACAAATATTACTATATATATAAACACAATTTATAATAATAACTATAAATTATAATAACTATAAATTATTATGAATGAAAATAATGATAGCTCTCATCTATTTGATATAGTAATTCCAGTTGGTCCTAATGATAAATGTATATTAAGTAAACAAATTAAGTTTACAAAAAAGAATATCATAGGACATAGAAATATTTATTTAATTTGTAATGATCCTACAATTATTATTGATGGATGTATAACAATTGATGAAAATAGTTTCCCTTTTTCAATGGATACTGTGCGTAATATTATTGGCGATGTATCTATTAATGGTTTTTGTAAAAACGGATGGTATTTACAGCAATTATTAAAATTATATTCACTTATAACAATACCTGGAATTTTAGAAAGATGTTTGATATTAGATTGTGATACATTCTTTTTAAAACCAACAACATTCATAAAAAATAATAAATGTTTATATAATTACGGATCAGAATATGTTGGATCGTATTTTGATCATATGTATAGAATGGATAACAATTTAACAAAGGTATATGATAATAAATCTGGTATCTGTCATCATATGATGTTTGAAAAAAAATATATAATTGAATTAATTAATAAAATAGAGGCAAATCACAATGATACATTTTATAATATATTTTTGAAAATGGTTACATTTTTATATGCAGGTGCTTCAGAATATGAAATATATTTTAATTATATGTTTAAAAATCATTATGATAAGGTTGAGATAAGAGAATTAAACTGGATAAATTCAGGTTCTTTAGATATATTTACAAATAATGTGAATTATGATTATATTTCATATCATTATTATATGAGATAGTAAAAATAATAAAATTTTTTATTGAATATCATTAAATATATATTTAACAATTAAACTTGCTTTTTCCTTTCCTACTCCATCAATTTTACATAACTCCTTAATTTTAAGTTCAGATGTTTCAAATACATCTAATGATTTTACAAGATTACCCATAGATAAATATTTAGAATAAATATTTTTGGCAATAACATTGGATATCATAGGTATTTGAGATAACTGCATTACAAAACATGATTTCGCATCAATATTGTCTATTTTTTTTTTTTTAAGTTTTATAAAATCTGTGTAACATTTATTAGCTGTATATTCATCATGTAAAAACTTTTCAGGTTTATCAAGTATTTTTGTAGTTATTAATAAAATTAATGTTGTAGTCTCCATTGTATTTTTAGTATATAGAATACGAATATTGTCTCTAAACATAGTATGTAAATATGCGCTTTGTATCATAGATTTATATTTATCATAAGAAGTAGATGATAATATGTTATCTCCTTCAATAATATAAGTTATATATTTTTGAGATACATTAGACAACAAACGGGCTTTTTGCTCTTTGTATCTACCATCTAATATAGATGCTTGTAAATCCTGTAATGTTTTTCTCTCAAATATATGTGTTATGTTTTTGTATGTTATATGAATATCTCCAAGCAATAAATTTTCTGAAATTATTTGAATTTTATCTTTATAATTATCAAGATCTCTGTCTATTATATCATTATATAAACTTGTTTCTCTCATATCTATTGTAATTAATATTTTATTACCATCGTCCATGTATTTAAATTTATATATTACAAATATTACTTATATATTACTTATATATTATTTTTTTTCTTCTTTTAAATAATAAACTCTTCAATATTAATAGTATAAAAAGAAATATTATTATAAAAATTATTATATATCTATTATTTAAATTAGTATCCATATTAAATTGTATAGGATTTTCATAATCTTGAAATCTATTTTTAACAGAATCTTTTTTTGTAGCTTCAAGATTATTTGTGTCAATTTCATAGATACCATCTTTTCCTTTACTACCACCTGCTCCCATTATATTATGTAATATCTAATAATATATTACATATTTTATATATTACATATAACCTAATTATAAATAGTTCCATCACATGATTTAGAGAATTTCTTTTCAACAATCTTATAAAAGTCTTCAAATTTACAAGAGATATTTTCCTCGTGTCTATTATTAAATAAGAATTGTATCATTGTAGATGGTTCAATAGAATATTTTTTAATATTTTCCCACAAAATTTCAAAGTATTCTTCATTGTTAAAGAACGATAGAAACATATTGCGTGCTTGAAATTTATTAAGGTATGTTAATTCAATATCTAAATCAATTCTTCCTGAACGCATTAGTGCATCATCTAATTTATCAGGAAAATTAGTTGTCATAATTACAATCAATCCTTCAGGATTATTAAAACCGTCAAGGCAATTTAAAATACCATTCATTGTAATATTATTTTTTAAACTATCATTTGCTTTTCTATCAGCAAAAATACAATCAATATCTTCTAAAACTAAAATAGATTTTTTGTCATCTTCATTTACTTGTGAAATTGCTTCAATCATTGCCTCTTCTTTTAGTTCCGCGTTAATATTTAAAACACATAAATTTGCTCCACACTCAGACGCTATAGTATGAATGAGAGATGTCTTCCCAACACCAGGTGAACCATGTAGCATAATATTTAACTTATATGGTATCCCATGCTTATTATAGTCGTTATATGTTTCCTTCTTTATAAATTTTGTAATTGGATCTTTGATTTTATTTATATGGTCTTCTTTCATAAAAATACTTTCAAAGCTCCTTTTTGGAATAGAAGAATCATAAGCCCAGCAATATCCAGTCCATTTCTTTTTAATAATTTTATTACCTGAAACTTCCGCAAATTTTTCCTTCTTTTGCTTAAATTTTTTATTAAAAGCTTCTTCCATAAATTCAATAATTTTTGCTTTTGATGGATTTTTAAGAATTACCTTTTTAATATGATAAAATTCTTCTTTAAAAATCATTGTTTGTATCTTGTTATTTAGAATAAAATCGTGAATTTCAATTTCAATACCATCAATAACATATGATCCATTTAGAGGAATAAAATTATGTAAAAAAATATAATCTGAATTATCTTTCTTATAATCCCTAAAATGCTTTCTTTCTAAACTATCACATTCACAATCTATATCTTTATTTTCCTTCTCTAATTTATCATATATATATGTTAGAATAACTCTTGTATCATTTTTATGAGAATATAATGTAATTGACATTAGTTGTGATATTAAAACGGTATATTATTATCTTTATAAAGCGACAAAACCTTATATCATATTGTGTCGTAAAGTTAATTAAATATTAATCAATATATATCATTATCTTTTATTTGGTTCTACATAAGTCATATCCAAATATTTAAATATATCCTCTTCGCTATTAATAATATCGCTTGTATCAATAATGTTCTTATTATTTGTATCTTTTGTATCTTTAAAACCGTATTCAGATAATGAAAGCCCTTTTTGTAATGCAATCTTTCGCATATATATATTAAAATTATAGGAACCTGTAAAATATAGCAGGGCAAAATAATAATATGATGGTTCTGCTATTAAAATGTCTATACGTCGTGCTGGTAATTCTGGCGATAGCTTACATATTCCCATAAACTTATTTTTACCTAATGCTAATTTCTCAATTATATAGGATGTATCCTCTAATTGTTTTATAATATCTTTTAATACTAATCCAGGTCTATTCTTTATTAATATATCAATATCGCCCATATCCTTATTTTTTCTTCTATAACTACCTACTAACTCAAACTCAATATCTTTGTATAAATTATTTAATATTTTCTTAACTATTTTAAAATGGTTGTGTCCTTCAGAAATAGGAATTCTTAAACTTAAATCATCATAATATTTTAAACCTATTTTTTGTTTATCATTTAATAATTCAGGATGCTCTTTTAACTCATCAAAATTTGTTATTTTAGTCATTAATTCTGTTATTTTTGCTGGTCCTATGCCATATATTCCTTTTAACTTATTACCTAAAATATATTTAGGATCATTTATAACATTATCAACCTCTGTAATATTACCTGTATTAAGAAACTCAATTATTTTATCCTCAATTTTTTTTCCTATACCTTTAATCTGCTTAATATCTTCTAAACTTTCTATATTTTTATCATATAACTCTATTGAATCAATAACTTTTTCATATGCCTTAACTTTAAAAGGTTCCTTATTTATTCTTTCATAATCAGCTAATATTTTAAGGTTTTCTATGATTTTTTTGTTATTTTGTAAAAGGTCTACCGCTTGCGCTGCTTGCGCTGCTTGCGCTGCTTGCGCTGCTGCTTGTGCGGTCTTTTCTTTTTTCAATTTTTTATCATAAGCATCTTTATTTATACATCTACCAGTTAGAGGATTCATCACTTTTCCTTCAGGACAAAGCTTCTCTTTATTTTTATTCATTATTTCTAATTATATTTAATAGAATATATATTCAATTTTTATATAAATATTAAACTTTTTTATATATAATATAAAAATGGAATATTATTTTACATATGTATATGAAAATAATATATGGGGTAATAATAATATAGCTGAATATAATGGTAGCAGCGGCTGCGGTAGTTCTATAGAAAAAAATAAAGATACATATATTCCTTTTTTAAAAAATTTTATTATTAACAATAATATTAAAACTATTATTGATTTAGGTTGTGGAGATTTTTTATGTGGAAAATTAATATATGATGATTTAGATATTTTGTATACTGGTTATGATATATATAAAAAAATAGTAGATTATAATATAACTCATAATTCATCCACAAAATATTCTTTTATACATTTAGATTTTTATAATAATAAAGAGGATATTATAGAAGGTGATTTATTTATTTTGAAAGATGTTATTCAACATTGGTCATGTAACTCTATTTATAATTTTTTAGATTATCTTATAGAATTTAAAAAATTTAAATATATTTTGATATGTAATGATAGCAAACAATCAGAAGATAATTTAGATACTGTAGATGGATATTATAGAGCATTAAATTATAATTATTTTCCATTAAAAAAATATAATCTAACAAAAATATTTACTTATAATGATAAAGAAATTTATATATTACAAAAATAATATAATATTATAAAAACTAATAAATATATAAAACTAATCTATATAAAACATATAAATATGAATTTTAAAAACATCAAAGAGAAGCTATTTGTATATTTATGTTTAGTTATTCTTCAATCTATATCTTGTTATATACCTAATAATTCATTAAATACATTAATGAAGATGAATGGCGGACTAAACCTACATAATCCATTAATTTCTAAAAGAAGAGATATAATATTTTATAGTATTGCTCTAAATACTATTGGTAGCAAAAAAGTAAATGCTGAACAATCAAGAATTGATATGACAGATACTAAAGATATTATCAAATATATTGAGGAAGAGCAAACAAAAATTTTTGATAATTCAATATCATCAGTATGCTATATTAGCACTGAATATTCAAGTATGGCTGAAAAATTTAATTTGAATAAGGATGATTTACCAAAAGGCGTTGGAACAGGTTTTATATGGGATAAAAAAGGGCATATTATTACTAATTTTCATGTAATTAATAAGGTAGATAAAGCATTAGTTACAATTACTGACAAAAATAATAATAAAAAAACTTATATAGCAAAATTAACTGGCGTTGATCCCGATAATGATTTGGCTATTCTTAAAATAGATGCTCCAGAAAGCGAATTACAAGTTATTAACTACAATTCAGATGTTAAAGCACGTATTGGAAATTTTGCTTTTGCGATTGGTAATCCATTTGGTCAAGACCATACATTTACTACAGGGATAATTTCAGCTATCAACCGTGAGATTATAGCGCCGACAGGAAGAAAAATATATGGTATTATTCAAACAGATGCTGCAATTAATCCAGGAAATAGCGGCGGTCCTCTTTTAAATAGCAATGGTGAAATAATTGGTATTAATACAGCATCTATTGGATTAGGTGCGTCTGGTATCGCATTTGCGATTCCTATATCATCTGTACTTAAATCAATAAATGATATAATTGATACAGGATATGTTCAAAAGGCAATTCTCGGTATTTCTAATATGGAAAGAAATCCTTCTATTATTGAATCTGAAAAAAGTGGTATTCCTATTATTACTAAAGGAGTACTTATATTAGATGTTCCGAAAGATTCCCCTGCGTATTTTGCGGGATTAAAAGGAGTTGAGCGAGATGAAAAAACTAAACGTGTAACTCAAATTGGTGATATTATATTGGGTATTAATAATATTCCTATTAATAATCCTGATGACCTAAATACTATACTTAAAAAATTTAAACCAGGAGATAAAATAACTATTAAACATCAAAGAATTAATAAAGAATATACTACAGATTTAATACTTGGTAATTATAAAGGGACAACATTTACAATGCTTGAAAATGAGAGAGGAAAAAACTTTGAAAATAAAAGAGTTCCTGTTGATATTCCACTAAAAAATTTAGAACCTGTAATACAACCTAAATTAAATTAAAAATAATTAAAAATTTAATGAGTTTATGACGCAACTTGAGGAGGGATAAGAAAGCATCCTTCTAAATATAAATTATCGTCTTCATATTTTTTAAATGACCACCTATATATAACATAGCAAACATTATTGTAATCTCTGTTTTTTGGATAATACATATCATTAAATTGAATGCTATTTTGAAGCATTGTTTTATACTCAGCATTAACTTTCATATCAACAGCATAATATATATTATTTTTGTCATCGCTATTATTATCTATGTTTTTTTCATAATTGATAATCTCGTAATTAATAAATTTACCAAGTAATAGCGCATATTTACCATCTTGAAAAGATGCTGTAAGACCTCTTGTATTTTTATGTTTAATAATATTTGAATCAGAGCAATATTTCTGTAAATTACCTACTGATTTTACAGGGTCTGTTTTACCATATTTCTTACAATTATTCATAATGTTCTCAAGAACCCCATCAATCTTAATTTTAGTCTTAGTATTAACATTATAATCTGTATCATTATTATCATACTTTAGTGATGGTAAAGTAATAGAACCCTTTTGAACTTCAATAATATCAATAATATTAAGAGCCTCTTTTCTTAATTCTTCAATTGTCTTTTCTTTTGTAGCAGCAGCGGCGGCATCTGTAGGTTTTGTAATAATATATTTTAGAGGAATATATGGAATTAAATTAAATAGTTTTATAAAAGTACTACGATTAAGATTTAAATTTGTTATGTGTTTACGACGAGGCTCCATTTTTTTATTAAATGAGCTTATATTATTGTTTATTTTATTATTAAATTTTAAAATGTTTGTATAAGCAAATACTTCATATACAAATAATAAGGATATAATAAATGTTTTATAGATAGTCATATTTCTATATAATTAAATTATATTTATATAATATATAATATTTATAAATCTTTCAAAACTATTTTAGATTTACTATATAGCTCGTATGGGTTACCCTTATTTAAAATTTTACTTCCTACTGGTAGTTTTTCAATATCTTTAAAAAATAAATGTGGAAAATATTCTGAACATATATTTAAGACAACTATAAATATATCCTTTAATAAATCATAGGAGGTTTTAGTTATTAAATTGATTTTATTTATTTTTTCAACTATTTCTGTAAGCAACATTTTTATAATACTATTATTATTACCATCGTTAATATAATAAATAATCTCATATAATATTTTTGTATAATCTTTAATTATTATTAAATTTTTATAATATTCTATATTATTATTAATTTCATTATCTATTAAAATTATTTTTTCTGTAGATAATTCATATATCTTTTTTACAAATATAGTGATGTCTATTATATAATCTCTGAATTCATTTTTATTCATCCCAATATATTTGGAATGTCCAAAATCATAAATCATGACATTATATTTACATGATTTTAAATAATAATCTTTCTTATTAAAGACATAATGATAATATCCATTATCATTATTTTCAGTATTATTAATATATAAAAAATTTTTTGAATGACAATCAGTGTGAATATATCCTGTAAGATTATGGAAAGTTCCAATAGATATAAGTGTTTGAATTAAAAGATTATATAATTCATCATTGGTTTCTATTTTTCCTTTATTTAAAAGATGATAAATGTCATTCACAGCAAGCTCATTAAAATTTGCGAGAGCATAATTACTTTTTATTATTTCTGAACATAAAGAATAACAATACATAATAAGAAAATGTCTTGATTTTTTAGTTAAAATTATTTGTTCTGTAATAGCTTTCATTAATTTAGTTTCTAATAAATTACCACTACTTGCACTCATAACCTTCGTAGCTATATTAATAGGATTATCATGAATTACTGTCTTATATATTGTTCCAATAGCAGATTGACTGCCTATTTTATGAGAAAGTGTTATTATATCCTTTATTTTATATGTTGTTTGTAATTTAAAAATTTGATTATAATAGTTTTTTTCTAAACAAGTATCTTTTGTAAAATTTTTATTTATTTGTAACAATGTTTTTTGTATTAAATTATAACGTTTTATGCGCGATTTTAAATTATATTTAGGAATTAATAATCTTAACATTACCGGATGACTTATTAAATGTGTTTTTATAGCCGACTTATTTGATATTTTTTGTTTTTCTAATAAATTTTTTTTCTTTTTTAACATATTTATATGTATAATTCAACTATTATTATCAAATATAAATATTAAAATATATATATTTATATGTTAATATTTATTAGATATGACAACAAAAATAGTTAAAATTGATACAACTGGATTAAAAATAAATCCAAAATTTTCAGATGTATATAAGTATTATAATAAGCTTGATGTGTCAGATAATAATAATGATTATAATAAATTATTATTATATTTATATAAAAATGGGCCAACAAAATGGGTTAACCCTGTAACTACTATAGAATTAAATAGAAATAGTAAAATAATTATTAGTTACTTATCACACTGTTTTTATAATTTACATAATGATAGTATTAAGATTAATATTGAAGGACATAATCTAACATATAGAGATCATGTTTTAAATTTTATTGCCGAAGAATATTTATATGAGAAAGGTAGGGGTAAGATAATAAAATCTACAATTACCAAAGTTTTATATCCTCAATCTCCTCAATCTCCTCAATCTCCTCAAGCAGCCAGAAATAGCCCAAAAAGAAGTCCTTCTTTATCTCCTCAAGCAGCAAGAAATAGCCCAAAAAGAAGTCCTTCTTTATCTCCCCAAGCAGCCAGAAATAGCCCAAAAGCAGGTCCAAAATCAACTTCATCAAGTAAATCAAGCAATAAGATTTCTTATTCACGAGACATAATTAAAAAAACGGCAAATACTATTTTAACATCAAGAGTTACATCAGATAAACTAACAAAAGAAGATTGTATTAATTTTATTGAAGAAATAAAAAAACTTAAAAAAGGTTTAACAGCTGATCAAATAAAAGAGCTGAAAATACCTAATCCTAAAACAAATAGGCTGATTAATTTTAAAAGTCCTATTTTTCAAAGTTTCTTGTATAAATGTTATCATTCTTCTGATAATGATGATTTAAAGAAAAAAATAGAAAAAGTAGCATCCAAAAATTTTTTACAAGATTTAAAAGGACAAATAGACGATATCCAAAAAAATCAACAGTTAGAAGCTGAAAAAGCAAAAGAGAAAAAACGTTTAGAAGATGAAAAGAAAAAGGCAGCAGCACAAGCAGCAATTGATAAATTCAAAAAAGATCAGGAGGGAAACATAAGAATTATTGAAGCAAATATTGCTGAAAATATGAAATATTTCCATGAATGCTGTGATGAATTAATCGCAAACTGTGATATAAATGGAGTCTTATCAAAATTTAAATATATAACAAAAGTTGTTAATGCGATTGTTGTTATTATATTAACAAAGTATTCACATTTACATTACTATTATAATGATTTATATAAAACATATAAATTTGATAAAAATTTACCTATATGTTTAATTATGTATGACGATAGCATGAAAGACTTTTTTGAAAGCGTTAAGGTAAATACAGTTGATTCACTTCTAAGGGTCGCATATAAAGAAAGTGGTGTATTATTTCAGAATAATTATTTGAGACAGGATATTTCAAAAGAGTTAATAGACAAATTAATTAGATCTGTTGATGAATATCATGTAAATACTTTAATAAATCGTCAATTTATATTTGATATATCTAAAATGGATTTGTATGGTGCTTACACAAATCCACAATTTGTTAATCCCACTGTTACATATAATAAATATAATGTAATAAAAATGCCAGGAGTACCTTTTAATAATATACCATTTCCTAAAACTCTTGAATATGCTATGAAATTGTTTGAGTTAAAACCATTCAACTATAATATAACAAATAGTAGGCTTCCGCGATATGTTTTTATAGACACTAAAGAAGAAGTATTAAAAAGACACAACCCATTTCAAGAACTTATAGAGGAAATAAATGAAAGACTTGCTAAGATGCCAATAATAAAAAAGATAGCTAAAGAGGCTACTGTTAAAAGCGCATATTACGAAGATGTATTAACAGAAATGAAAAAACATTCTTTTGGATACAATGATACTATACGAAAGAATATAATGTATTCCCTTAATGCTCAAACAGCAAAATATGTTAGTCACAAATATACTTACTTTAATGAAATTTATTATAATCAGCAATATTCTGGGATGTTCCCATTATTTTCGTGGGTGCCTGTAGATATTAAAGATATTCGCCCTTCCGGAAGTTATAGTATTTATAATATGGCAGATTATGTTATGTGGCAACCATTTGGAACATCAAGGAATACCCCATTTAAAACTCTTGGAGACGCATATAAAAATTATGGCGTATCTCCATGGAGTAAGATGTTAAATGAAGGAATTTATAAAGTTATAACAAAAGCACATAGTTCTATAAAAAATATTCCTAATACTAAAGATGAAACAGATAGGCTTATAAAAAGAGTTAAGGAAACTTTAGGTGTTTATAAAGATATGAATATAAGCCCAGTATATAAAAATAATAAAGTATTTTTATATCATGGAACTGGCAATAGATTACATACTATGAAAGATAGAGATAACGATATAGAAGTATTAGGGTTCTTATCTACCAGTCTTAATATTTATATTGCTTCATATTATAGCGAGATTGGATTATTAAAAGGTTACGGATATATTTATATAATAGAAGCAGATGATAAAAAGGGATATATAAACATAAATGATCAGTTATACCAATTCATTCTTTTACCAAATTCTATTATTAGAATTCTATATGAGTTTAAGTTTGCGGATTTAACAATAATATTATGTCGTTTAATTATGACGCCTACTATAAAAGAAAATAACTATTTGTATAATAATTTATTAGATATTCCTCAGCCAGCAAGAAAAAGTGATAGTGATGATGGTGCTGCTGGTGCTGCCAGAACATTAGGAGGAAAAGCAAAGGAAAGTCTTCGTATTATGAACACTTTTGAAAATATAAGAACTATGAATCCAAAGCATGATAAATTATTGAAAGATAATGATGCTAATAACATTGCTTATAATACTGAATATGATGCTCATGATAATACTACTAATATCATAAAACCAAAGAAGGATATTCGTAGAATTGGAGATATGCCAAAAGATATACGCGAATATTATAATCTTACAGAGATAGATGATGATAAATATATTGATATAAGTAATGGCTGCTATTTTAGATTAATTAGTAGAAAAAAGGTTGATAAAATGATTAATAACAAGATAAAAAAATAAAGAATATAATTCCGCAAATTTTTAAGTAATAAAAGCATTATATAGATTATAAATAATATAATTATAATATATCATTAGAACGAAGGACATTTATATCATATTGAACATATATATCTTTTTTTAATTTATTTAGCATATCCTTATAATTATTTCCTAATACTTCTGTTCCTGAAATAAATATTGAACCGGGTTGAGGCATTTTCATTATTTTTTCCATTGTCAAAGGTTCTGTTTCATTATATCCTTCGCCAAAAAAGCATTCCTTGATAGAATGTCCTAATTCTTTACAAGTTTTAAGAGATTTATACATATCTACTGGTTGTGCGGTATCTTTATAATATACCTCAAATGTTTTTTTAGCACCATTATCTGTAGAAGCAGCTGATACTAATATATCAGCTAAATCTAAACGCGAAATAATACCACTTTTAGATATTCCTTGATTAAACTCAACTTCACTTACGCCTCTTCTTTCACCAGGTGAAAGCATACCTGGTCTAACAATTGTATAACTAAGATGTTTTGGTGCTTTTTCATATAATATACGAACTCTCTCTTCACCTGTTTGTTTTTTATAACACGCATCACAGCCTGCAAAACCTCTATCAATTGGTTCGCCATAACCATTACCAGAGCTATCATCATTCTTTTGACATTTAGCACAAATAGAAGATACAATTATTAGACGTTTTACATTAGAACGAATTGCCTCCTCGGCAACATTTACTAATCCGATATCTTCAACATTATCACTTGGTTCAGCAATAATAGGAATATTTGCTGCTAAAGATTTATAATTTATATTTTTTTTTGAAAGATCAATTCCTGGTGTTGCTGTTACTTTAACTTTAGGCCTTGAAGCGGCACAAAATATTACTGATTCAGCATCTTTCATAATACCTTTAATAGTTTCTGGTTTTAGAACATCAGCCACAATACTTGTAATCTTGTCTTTTTTATCTAAATTGTCTATAACAAGTGAGTTTAATTTAGTATGTTCTCTATCAACAATATCAACAGCTCTTCTCGTAACAGCAACGACACTAATATTTTTTTCTAATAACGCCCGAATAGTATCACCACCAGTATATCCAGAAGCGCCAAAAACGACTACCTTTTTATTCCCATCAAAACCATTTACTTTCTTTGATAAACTAATAATGCTAATTAGAGGAATAAGTTTTATGGCATCACGTCTATCAATATTATTGTTCATTTGTATAATATTTACATGTTTATATGGTTCATTTAGCATAGCTGCCATATTTATTCTATTGCTATTACAATTAGTTATAGCATTATTAATAATAAAAGGAGATGCTGTTATAAGATTTGATATAGCAATAAATACAAGAAAAATATTAACCATCATCTGTCATATACTTTTATATTAATAATAGAGATATTTTTATATAGTTATGTAAATAGTTATGTAAATAGTTATGTAAATAGTTATTATAATAAAATCATATAAAGATTATAACATATATATAATTATCTAATAAAACACATAATTAAATTAATATGTTTTAATAGTTATAAAAACTAATATTATTTTTTCAATTAATATTGCTCTGATTTATGAGCTTTGCTACTATGGCCGAGTCAGGTCCAAGGCATGACATTTAAGCTGTCACGTGCTTAGCACTCGCAGGTTCAAATCCTGCTAGTAGCAAAACCCCTTTATATAAAGGCAATATTAATTAATTTATTTTTTATAGTAAAAACAAAATAATTTTACATATAATAATATCTATATATATTATATCTACATAATGCATTGTTTAGGTTGTGCTTTATATTTACCTACAATTAATGATATACTTCAATATTTTAATGTGAAGATAACCTAAATTGATCATTATCTTTTTTATTAACAAATCTAAAATGACAATTATTACTTATATCAATATATTTACCTTCATCTTTATCTGTAAGATTATAATATTCACGTATATCTTCTGGCATATCTTCAAATTTACGCATATCTTTAGATTCTGATATAGGAATATTTTTAAATTCTTCATATATTTTCATATGAATATTATTGGTTTCCATTGCTTTATCAATATCAGGCTTAAATACCATTCCTTGTTTTGTCATTTCTTTTATACTCTTAATACCTCCCAAAAACAAATCTGTATCATCTAAAATAAGATCTTCTTGAATTGCGTCTGTGTATAATTTAGAATTATGAGTATTTTGTTGAGTATCATCACTTAATAAAAATTTAATAAAATCTATAAATTTACCTCCACCACGACCACCATCATGGGTGCATTTTAGATAAAATTTTGCTCTTTTCAACAAAGTTTCTTCAAGATTTTTTATCAAATTAAATAATTCATTGTATTCTTTTGAATTAGGAGATAAAACACTTTCTCTTCCCTGTGATTGACTTGTTTTTGTATTTCCTTTTAATGTTTTACTAATAAAGAATAAATAATTTTCTGATACAGAAGTAATAATTTCCAGTAATTTAGTAATTCTTTTATGGCACCAATCAAAATGTGTTGCTAAATCTTCATTACTTGCTTCCTTATATTTAATAAACATATGTTTCCAATCTCTCATATATTGTATATGTTCTCCAACTTCCTCATCCTTTTTAAATAACGGATTTACGGAGCCATTAAGATATGCTCCAGCATCCCTAAATCCCTCTATTTTATCAGCATATTGATTATTGTCACCAGGCATCTCTTGTAAATTTAGTTTTTTATTATCATGTTTAATGCTGTTGAACTTGAAAATTGAATCAATTAGAAAATTATTAATATTATATTTATAAACATTAGTGCGATTATTTTTATAGTCTTTTAACAATATACCAGTAGATATAGGGCATTTATTAAATTGCGTTCCCGTAATTGTATTCTTTGCTTTATTTGCGCCATGAATAAATATATAGTCTATACATGGTATACCAAGTGCTTTATAACAATCCTTAATAAAGTGTTGATGTATGCTATATTTAATATCTTCTAAACTTCCTGAAATTAATGGTAATCCTCTATCAACATATAATTCATACTCTTGACCAAGACTAAAATATAAAAATTCATCTTTTTTTTCGCTGTTTGTCATATCCCTTTTATTAATTATTTTGTTATTTAAATTACGGCGCATTACTTTGTATATTTCTAAATCTTCTTTATATGGCACAACCTTATCAATTTTCCATAAATCACCTAAAATATAAGCACATGTGGGCATTATATTATTATTTACAGTTATTCTGTAAGTTACATACGTATTAGCATAAATCATATTTTGGTCTAATAATTTATTATATAGTAAATTATTATGTTTGGGTATTGGTGTTCTAAACAAGCGACAAAGAATAATACGTATAGCACCTACATTAAACTCCATAATAATTTTAATTCTGGATAGTGGTAAAATAAGTATTTGGTTTAAAAGGTCATTTAAATTTATATATGATTGTGTATCATCTACCTCTATTATATAAATAAGACCAACATTATTTACCGCAAGTCCTGAATAATATGAAGCAATATAAACACTTAAGCTTGTTGATAAAAAACCTAATATTTCTATTTCTTTTTCCTTTCCGCCTATGCTGTGTAATCTATTTTTAGTTCCATGATATAGATATATTTTTTTATTTTTATAGTTTGACTTTCTTGTTTTATCTTTATAAACACCAATTGTATTTATAATTCTTGTTCTCATAGCCTGAATTCTGTTTGCTTGAACAAGAGATTTCACAGAAGCATATTCATCTGTTATTACCTTGTATATTGTTTCATTCAAATATGTGCTATATGGAGCAACTCCATGATTTTTATAATCTAATTCAATCAATTTAAGAAAAGCGAGATCTATTTCAAATGGTTGCCATTTAGTTGACATAGGATAACAATATTCTTGATTTGTAAGAGAATCTATATTTTTGTGATTTAAAGGTATCCATGAAAATAAAGGATAAGTCCCAGTATATTCATAGTTATAGTAAATATCTTGCTTATGTTGATTCATATGTTGTTGAATATATGTTGGAGTTTGTGCGTTAAGTGAGTATAATATATTATTACGTATCATATCATCGCCTCCATATTCAGTTTCATTATTACCATATGAAATACCTTTCATATCATTTATTATCGCTTCATAATGGTCATTTTTAATTGTTGCTTCATTTGCGATTCCAGTAATAGTTGGAAGTGTTCTCAATTTATCATTAATTATGTCTATTGAAAAAGGTTTATTAGTTGCTATAGTATTATCCACACTCCACCAAAAGATAGTTTTTGGCAATAAACCATTTGTTATATTATAGTTTATATTTAATTCATCAATAACTTCTTTAGCAAATTTTAATGAATCCGGAAATTTATAATTATTAAAATCTTTTCTAATATAATAACTGGTATTTAGTTTATTATATTGTATCAGGTGTGTATTATAATTTCTACCACCATTACCATTAGGGTCATATTTAAATGCTTCAAAAACATGCTGGCGATTTATTAATGTATTAAGATAATAATTTTCTATTGTTTTAGGTTCTAAATTGATATTAGTATGAGTTACTTCATTTGTTAAATCATGCTTCTGATATATTATATTTTTATTATCATAAAAATATTTTTTGAACTCGACATAAGGAACTAATGATTTGTTCTCATAATATTTGTGAAATGTTTCATCATACATAAACACTTTTAAATCTAATTGAGATGTATTATTTAAATATAATTCATCATAATAATATGGTAAATGTAAATATTTTGTGTATATTATAATAATAATTGAGTTAATTACATTTGAAATATATAAATAGCTTTTTAATACACCATTCTTATCACAATTGTTTCTTAATTCATCACAACGCACATTAAAATCATCTACAAGTCCTTCAATATATCTATCAATAATTGGTATGTTTTTTTTCATCTCTTCCTTCCTTTTTTCAAGAGCAAGACGTTTTTCTTCTTCCTCTTGTTCACGTGCAAGACGTTGTTCTTCTTTCTCTTTTTCACGCTTGAGACGTTCCTTATCTTGTGCATCCGCCATAGAAATGCGTATATCATTATAAATTTCTAAACCTTTGATATTAACTATTTTTTTAATTGATTTCTGTAGTTCTTCATTTTTATCATAGGCAAAATAACATTTAGTCAAATAACTTAGAAGAATTGGACTTTTTAAACCAATCATCTGCTTTGTTATTGGATTAGGAACTTTTAATAATTTAATTTCTTCTTTTGTCTTGCCTTTTATTATATCTCTTATTTCTTTTACTAAATTACTACATTTATCTTCATTTAGTTTATCAGCATTTATACTAAAAGTTGCTGATTTGTTTGCGGCAGCATAACTGCTTCTAGGAGAAAAATCAATTTTGGGACTACTTAGTCTATTTGTCGCAGCACCAGGTGGTGATTGTGGTGATTGAACACGCGGTCTATTTGTCGCAGCACCAGGAGCTTGACTTCCTGGGCGCCCCTGACGAACAGGAACATTTATCGCAATTTTAGGAGGTGATTTGCTTCGTGGCAGAGGAGCTCCAGCAGGAGAATTACTTCTTGAAGATGCACCTGGAGGAGGAGATTTTGGTGATTTTATGAGAGGTTTATTTATTACAGGAGTTAAGTTTGGTATTGGAGGTGATTTACGTTTTGGCACCTGTCGAAACCGAACATCATATAAATACCATTCGTCTATAAAATATGAAACATGAATTTTGTATTTTTTTTTTATTCCGTTTATAGTTACTTCTTTTTCACCCCATTCACCCCAATAACATTTAGATAAAAAACTGATGATAATAGGACTATCTCTTTGTACCTCTTTTTTTGTTATTGGATTAATCCATTCTGTAATATAATGCGTATATAAATAAATTAATAAATTTTTACAATGACTTTCTGTAATTTCATCATATCTTTTATAAAGCTTACTTAATGGAGGATTTATTATTGTTGGTTTTAATTTGTGTATAGACATAATATATAATATACTACTCTTATAATATATTTTTAAAAAATAAGGTTATTAGTATATAATATTTACCTTTGTCTTATTTTTCTTTTCAGTTAGTGTAATAACATATTAAAAAAAATTTTGTATTTGTTTATAAATATTATATAATTGACTTTCTCCTCCATTATCTTTATCTATAATAAACTCTATATATTCATTATATACGCATATAATATCTTCATTCATAATTAGCATATATACAACATATATTAATATAAAATATACTGTAAATATAATATCGTTATTTGTTATTTTATTATTTATTATTATAAATAAAGGTATTATTTTACCAATAAAATTTATCAATACATAATATGTCAAAATAGATCTTTCAGTTAAATTCTTGACTATGATGAATAAACTTGCTATAAAGAATATTAATGCTATACTAATAAGTATTATGGGATTATATGGAACTATCTTTAGCAAATAAGCTATTGTATAAATAAATATCCATATTGAAAGAAATCTATCAAGCATCATTACATTTTTCATTAATAATATCTTTTACAATACTAAATTATTTTTTATTTGGCAACCCATTTAATCCTAAATGCGCCGACAATCCTGACTTAATACCAAAAGACCTATGTAAAATTAATCCTAATCCAAGTAATGTAATTACTATTAATGCCAATGATAAAAAATATTGAACAAAAGTTCTTTTAGATTGCTCTTCTATATTTAATTCAAGTGGATATAGCCATAAATATGAATGTATTACTAACCCAATAATTAAAGTAGGAACTAAATCTATGAGTGTCAAGTTCAAAAATCTATGTCTTCTCAATTCTTCCATAGTTACCATTTATATATATTAAGAATATATATATAGAATAAAGAAAATATACAAAAAATATAATAAAAGTAAATATAAAATATAAGTTATCTATAAAAAATAAAGGTCTTCTTAATATTTGCTTCATTGTTATCTTTCTTTAAAGAATATAAATATATAAAAAATACAAAATATATAAAATAAAGAATATATAAATTACATTGATGATACATTTTATTACTTATGGTGATAGTATGTATGATGAAACAAAAAAAAGATTACATAATCAAGCAAATAATTTAGGATGGTTTGATACAATAACTTCATATGGACCAGATGATTTAGAACAAGATTTTAAAGAACAATTTAAAGATATTTTAGAACTTCCAAGAGGTGGCGGATATTGGATATGGAAACCATATATTATTAATAAACATATGGAAAAAATGAATGATGATGACATTTTAATATATTTAGACGCAGGATGCTATATTAATCCGAAGGGATATGAAAGATTTAAAGAATATATTGAAATTCTTAAAAATAGTAATGATGCTTGTATATCTTTTCAAATGAGCCATCATATTGAAAAAAAATGGACGACAAAAGAAATATTTCAGCATTTTAATATAAATTGCGAAACTGGTGTAACTGGTGTAAGCAATGATATTTTAGAAACTGGACAAATTATTGCTACTGTTAAAATGTTCAAAAAAAATTCTAATAGTATGAACATAATATCAGCGTGGTTAAACCCATTATATCAAAACCCACTATTATTTACAGACCATTATAATAAAAAAAATCAATGCGATATGTTTATAGATAATAGACATGACCAGAGTATATGTAGTATTGTATGTAAATTATATAAAACAATAATACTTGAAGACGAAACATACTTCGCTGAAGGGTTTGGTTGCGACGAATCTATTAAATATCCTTTTTGGGCAGCAAGAATAAGATTATAATCTTATGTTTTTATATATACTACGTAATATACTATTTAATTTTGTAATTTAGAGTATTATTTTTATACATATGTTCTACAACCTTATGAAGATTTTTAACATCATATAGTGAATTATGAGCATTCTCAACATCTGTTTTAAAATTAAATTTGTATATCTCATTAAGGGATGGATTCTTATAATTCCCATATGGATTTATAATTTTAAGAATTGGCTTCATATGCTTCATAGTACACAGCAAAGTTTTTTTATCTAATTCATCAATAATATACTGAAGTTTTCTTCTGTGTAATTCAGATTTAATAACACCTACATCAAAAGCAACATTATGAGCAACAATATGAGTGACATTCTTTAGCAGTTCATAAAATATATCTATAGCAATTACATTAAAATCAACTCCGATATTATCAGATAATTCATTTGTAATACCATGAAATTCACCATTTGTAATATCAAATCCTTCGCGTTTTATAATATAATCTTTGACATCTTCGTATTTAAACTGAGCATCTGTAATTAACATTGAAAACTGAACTATTCTCGCATTCTCATATTTATTTAATTTCCAATAATCAGGATAAACACCCCATCTCAAATTATGCGTATCAGGCAATCCTGAAGTTTCTGTATCTATAAACATTGCCATATTGCTATATATATTTGCTTTATTTAATATATATTATATATCATTTTTTTATATAAAGAATATTATTAATAAATATTTAAATATTACACATTATTTTATGAGATGAAGATGAAACATTATTGGATTAATATGGATAAATGTATAGATAGAAGTGAGTTTATGGATAATCAATTTAAACAAAAAAATATAGATAATCTTCGTATTTCTGCTGAAACACCAGAAACTATTATTAACTACAATATTATTCGCAATGAAGAATCTATTACGACAACTACACCTGAAGAGATTAGTTGTATATTGTCGCATTTAAAAGCAATTGCTCAAGGTTATAATGACGGAGACCCATATTTTTGCGTATTAGAAGATGATTTAGATTTTGGTAATATTGATTTTGGCAAAATATTACATTATATAGAAGATGCTCAAAATAAAAATAATGATAATGTTGAAATATTACAATTATATACAAGCGGGCATCCAGTAGTCATTCAGCTATATAATGAGCATTTTTTAAAAAATGAAATTATTATTAAAAGAGCTGAATCTTATCCAGGTGCTGTTTATTATTTACTTTCACGCGAAGGAGCGCGCAAAATATTAGATAAGTATGTATTATCCAAAAATAATTATGATATATCTTATTCTTCTTGGACAGCAGCTGATAATATTATATACGCGGCTGTAAATTCATTTGTATTAACATATCCTGTAGTAGTCACAGATATAGCATATGGTAGCACGTTACACCCAGAGCATCTACCAAATCATGAGTATTGTAATAATATTATTAGACATATCTGGAATGTTAATAATCAGCTAAAATTATTTATGAATTAAAATGTTTGTGCCCTTTTAAATTCTTTGATAGCAATTGCCGAGCGTTCCTTATGGTCAACTATTTTTTCTAATGCGTCTTTTTCAAAAGCAGGTATCCAAGTTCTAATATATTCATAATTCTTATCATATCTTTTTAATTGTAAATCAGGATTAAATATGCGAAAATATGGTTGCGAATCAGTGCCTGTGCTTGCTGACCACTGCCAACCGCCATTATTACTTGCTGGATCATAATCAACCAATTTGGTAGCAAAATATTTTTCACCCCATCTCCAATCAATAAGAAGATCTTTTGTCAAAAACATTGCTGTAATCATTCGGAGCCTATTATGCATCCATCCGGTTTTATTTAGTTGATTCATTCCGGCATCAACCATCGCATATCCTGTTTTACCTTGGCACCATTTTTTAAACCATTCTTTGTTATTTGTCCATTTAACATTATCATATTTTTCTTTAAAAGAGTTTCCTAATACTTGCGGAAAATAATACAAAATATTAGCATAAAATTCTCTCCATATAAGTTCTCTTTGTAATTCTTTAACCTTGCTATAATTAAAATATACTTCACGTATGCTAACACAGCCAAATTTTATATAGGCGCTCAATTTGGTTGTCTTATCTAATCCAGGATAGTCACGAGTAGTAGAATAGTCCGTCATTATTCTTTTAAATCTATCAAGTGCATTAGGACGCCCGCCTCTTACAGCTAAATCATCATTAATAATATAATATTTATGCTTGTCAAAATCTTTTATATTTTTAACAACATTTATATGTTTAACTTGTAATGGCTCAACATTTTTTACTTTTAATGAAAGTGATTTTTTATAGAATGGTGTAAATACTTGATATGGCTCGCCTTTATTATTTAGAATGGTTCCGATTGTATAAAGTGTATAATCTTCTTCTGTTATAATGGCTATATCTCTGCTTTTTGCCCATTCCTCAATTATATTATCTCGTTTGATAGCAAATGGAGAATAATCCTTGTTATATGCGATTGAATTAATTTTATATTTTTTTGCTAATTTTTCTAAAATATCAATATCTACGCCTTCATAATAATTTACATGTATATTTTTATCTAAATCATCAAGACTTTCAATCATAAATTGAACACAATTATTACTAAAATACTGATTGTTTTTCGCATAAATTTGAATAGGATTAAAAATAAACATAGGATATATTCCTTGATTCCCTGTTTCAGCTATTAATCTATTTAATGCTAAATTATCATGTATGCGAAAGTCTCTGCGAAATAGAAAGATATTGATTTCCATTCTATATTTAAGACATCAAAAAATATTAAACTATTAGTCAATTTTTATAGTATATATTACAATAAAAAGATAATGAAGACATCTATAAATATAGACTGGAAAACATTATTTACTATATGTAGCAAATGGTATAAAACTAAATTACATTAATTTTATAATATATTTATAAAGAAATAATATATTAATTATTTTAATATTATATATATAATATTAGATATAATGGATAAAAAACAAGAGGATGAAAAAATATATTTTGATGACATTTTATATTATTATGATAAATTATTATATAAAAAGTTTAAAAATATATTTAAAAATATATTTAATAAAGAATTAGAGAATAAAATTGATGATTTTGAGTTTTTATTATCAAAAAATAATTTATACAACGACAAAAAATTTACTCTTCTAATTAATAATATTAAACTTTTAAATGCTCAACTTTTATATTTTATAAAAGATATTATGAATTCAGATATTGAAAAAAAAGTTTATATTGATAATTTTCATAATATAATTCAAATAATTAATCAGAATATATATTATTGTAATATACAAATACAATCAAAGCAGTCACCGCAATTCCAGCGGAAGCTGTCAATAGCTGAACAAGGACATAATATATATAAGGAAAAACATGTTGAACATCTAAATAAAGAGAACCTGCAACTGTTGGATAAAAGTAAAGTAGCTAAAAAAGTAGCAATACCCCAACACGATGAACAAATACCGTATGTAGTTGAACACATATATGGAAAACCCCCGATTGTAATAAAAGACAAGAATGAAATTGTAAATTATCTGATAATGAAAAAAAATGCAGATAATTTTAAAATAAATGCAAAAGTGGGGGTCAGAAATATGCCCGGTATTGAAGAAGAAGAAGAAAAATTATCAAGCCCATCAAGCCCATCAAACCCACCCCCCACCCGAAACCCACCAAACCCACCAACCCCACTAAACCCACCAACGTCACCAACCCCACTAAACCCACCAACGTCACCAAACCCACAATTATTACAAAACGGGTCGCAGCGAAATTTAGTTTTAATAAATGTTATAGGTGATGGAGATTGCTTTATAAATGCTATTTTTGATTATGGATTATATACAAATAAATTAGAAAAAATTTATGATAAATTAAACTATATTGAAACAAAAATTTATTCAGATCAAAAATACACAACTCATATAATTTATAAAAAATATGTGCTAAATATACAAAATTCTTTTAATAAAAAAAATATAAAACGTTATCATAAAAATATAATAGATATAATAAATGAAAAAAGTTTATATTTGATAATTCCTATCGATCATAAATATACAGACCGTATAAATATTAGAAAATATTATTCGCATTTAGATTCTTCAAAGCGTCCGCCATTATATGATGTATATAGATCAAATTTTATCAAATTTATGAAATATATATGGGCAATATATTCTTTAACTATTCATTTTGATAATTTAAAAAGTAAATTCAGAGAAATATATTTTCCTAAAGATATTTCTCAACAATATAATAAAGAATTAATAAAGTATTATTTACCAACAGAATTAGCAACATATATAATTAAAACATATTATAGTAATGATAATTTAATTATTGATAATAATGATGATGATAATACTTATAATAATTTAACAATTGAATATATATTATATTTTTTTTTAAAAAAAAATATATATTCATCACATATTGAAATTTCAATATTTACGAAAATATTCATGGAACCTATAACTGATGAAAATTATAAAAAAGATACAAATTATATAACTGATCCTTCTTTTAATGGTGATAAATTTTTTATTGATCATAAAAAGCTAATTGAACTGAAAAATGATGATATTTATAAGAAAACATATAAAACTAATAAAAAAGAACATAATATATCAGTAATAAACGAAAACGAAGATCATTTTTTATTATGTTTATATGAAGATGAAATGATATATCATTTTGATAATAATGGAGAAATAACTTCTGGACTGATTTTACTTTAAAGTTAACTATAAAATTTTTTTTATTATTAATAATATATATATTAAATAGATATAAAATGAGCATTATTAATGATATTCATTATTTTTCAACATTATTTGATGAAAAAGAACAACAATTTGTATTACTAAATATGGAAATATTTAAAGAAGAAGATATTGAATATTTGAGAACTTTTAAGAAGGAAGAACTTATTAAAATACGAGATAATATTAAAAATATTTGCGATAATATATATGAGATTGATACAAAACTTATTGATATTTGTAAAAATATAAAAGAAAAAGTTGGTGATGAAAATTATGTTAAATTTAATTTAAAATTAAATTATTTTTTAAATGTTTCTCTATCAATGTTAATGAATTCACCACGATCTTCTATTCAAGTATATAAATTTTGGGATGATAAAAAGACTTCTGTAAATACTGATTATTATAATTTGCAAATGTCACCAAAATCACCATCACCAAAAGCAGTATTACCACCACAAAAAGCATTACCACTAAAAGTATCACCATCGCAAATACCACAACCAATATCACAACCACAAAAAGCATTACCACTAAAAGTATCACCATCGCAAATACCACAACCAATATCACAACCACGATCACCAAAAGCAGTATTACCACCAAACGCAGTATTACCATCAAAAAAACGGCTTTCACGATCACAAAATACAGATCCAAAATCAGATAAGTTTAGTTGTTATATAGATATATTATTAGTAAAAGAGAATGATTATCCCTTTTTAAACGCAATTTTTAATTATGGAATATATAAAACACAATTACATATTATTTATAAAAGGTTATTCAATTTACATGCATATATTTATAATATTAAACAATATATAGAAATTTTTAAAAAGGTAGATACAATTTATGATAGTAATCTAATAACAAATATAATGAAGCAAATGTTATTTTTAATAGATGGTAATGATATAGATATAAATTCTTATTATACGCAGATGCATAATTATAAAAAATCAACTTTTCCAAAAAATAGTAATAATAAATGTTTATATACAATAATTACACAAAATGATGAATATAATAATTATAATGTACAAGTAAATAATTTTATATATTATATGAGATATATCCAAGAGATATATATATATACATTAGGTAAAGTTGATTTTATAAATGCTATAAGTCATTATTTTAGCACAAATGATGATGAAAAATTTGAAAATGAAGGTTGGAATGTAAATATAATAAAATATTTAGAAGGTCAAAATTCAGAAAAATATGATTTTCAATCTATTTATTCACTTTTTGATAAATATTTAGAAATAGCGGATACTCAAAAAATAATTAATATTAAAATTATTGAAAAAATATTCAGTATAAATTTTTTACCTGATATAGAGCCTTTTAAAATAATTTATAATAAAATTGATTTTTCATATGAAGATTTAGCTAATAATTATAATATTACTATACCAGATAGTAAAAATTATATTCAGATTATGCAAGATAATAATAATAAATATTTTAATATATTTAATACAGGAGTTTTAGAAGTATAAAAGACGATAATAATAAAATTTTATGGATATAAAAAACATATAAATAAAAGCAATTATTTATATAATAATGAAAATAATAAATAGATATATAGCTCTTTGTGGCAATGATATAAAATATAGCATATTAGGATTAATATGTGGCAGCATAGGGTCATATTATAATGTTAATGCGAATGAGCATACAAGTAGAATGATGATTGGGGACTTTACAAATGAAAGATTATTTTTGTTATTTTATACTAATTTAATATCTATGATTGCTATATCTTTCAGAGGAGGATTATTTGTATATTCGCAAAAATGTATGAATCATAGATTAAGATGTATCATATATAAAAAGATTTTAAATCAGCCTTTGAAATTTTATGAAACAGAACCCGTTAATTCATTGCTTGAAAGAGTAAATAATGATACAAGAATAGTTTCTGATATTATATCTCTAAATATAAATGTGTTCTCGCGATCTCTAATAGAAGTCATAATAACATTTTGGTTATTAACAAATATATCTTGGAAACTTACAGCAATAGCTTTAATTTTAATTCCATTTAATTATTTAATATCAGAATGCTATAATACAATTCATAAAAAAATAATGATAAATTTTGAGGAATTAAATAAGGAGTTAAATACATATACACATGAAACAATTTCCCATATATCTATTATGAAAACTTATGCGAATGAATTGTCGTCATATAATAAATATAATGCTCTCTCAAGTGAAATAGCAAAATATAATTATAAAGAATGCCTATTATATGGAAGTAATTTATTAGTAGTTTGTAATATTCCGACAATTACAACAATACTAATTATATTATCAGCAAACTACTTAAATACTATTGAAGGGCTTACAATATTTATTCTTCATAATCAGGGGTTATATTCTACTATTAAAACATTATTTGATATGAAAAACGATTTCATTAAGTGTAAAGAACCATACAAAAGAATTACAAATATTTTAGATTCTCCTGAACATACTCAAGGATATTATATTCCTCAAACTAACATTTTAAATGGCAATATTGAGTTTAATTCATTGTCTTTCAAATATGAAAAATCTATAGAACCAATATTAAGTAATTTTAATTTTACAATTAATAAAGGAGATAAGATAGCAATTATTGGTCCATCGGGATGTGGTAAAAGCACTCTGTCAAAATTATTAGTCAATATTTTGTCTCCGACATCAGGAAATATTACAATAGATGGTGTTAATATTTGCGATTATGATAGTATATGGCTAAAGAAACACATAGGATATGTAGCTCAAGATAGTATATTATTTTCAGATACAATCGCAAATAATATTTCATATGGATTAGATGATGTTAGCGAAGATGATATAATAAATGCTGCTAAAAATGCTAATGCTCATGAATTTATATCAAACTTACCTAACAAATATCAAACAATACTTGAAGGAACCGAATTAAGTTCTTTATCAGGAGGGCAAAAGCAGCGTATATCAATCGCAAGAGCACTAATTAGAAAACCACAAATAATAATATTTGACGAAGCTACATCAGCACTTGACCCTTATTGCGAAGAACTTGTTCAACATACAATTAAGGATTGTTTCCGTAATAAAAATATTACTATGATTATTATAGCACATCGCAGGTCAGCTTTAGAAATAGCAGATAGAATATATAAATTGAAAAATTCCCAACTTATAGCAACATATATTTAATATAAAATGTATATATATTAGAATGAATATATATGTAAATAATATTAATATTATTAATAATATTAATAATATTAATAATATTAATAATATTAATAATATTAATAAGAAAGTTGGTAATATTATTGTATCTTCTAACAATGCTGATAATGCTAATATAATAATAAATAATTCATTGGATATTTTATTAAAGTCTATTGCTATTAAAGAATTTATAAATAATATTAATTATAAAAAAGATGTCTTATTTAATCTTCAAAAATTAAATAAGATATTTATAAAAGGATTTATTTATAGAATTATCCAAGGATTATATGTATTCAATAAATATAAAAGTATTAAAAAAATAAATAAAAATATAACATTTTATGTTCCACAATTAATCAAATCAGATATAGATAGTATATATAGTATTATTAATTATTCAAATTTATCTCGCAATATTATAAATGAACCATCAAATATATTTACTCCTGAAAAATTAGCATTGTATGTTTGTAAGTTGTTTAGTAATACTCGTAATGTTAATATAATGAATTATAATCATAAAGATATTCAAAATATGGGATTAAGACTTATTGATGCTGTAGGTGGGTCTTCGCGAAACAAACCACATTTTATAGTATTAGATTATAAACCACCTAATTATAAAAAAACAATATGCCTTATTGGCAAAGGTGTTACTATTGATACTGGCGGGTATTCTATAAAACGTGAAAAAAATATGGAAAAAATGTACATGGACAAAGAAGGAGCAGCAATATCTATTGGATTATTTAAATATTTTGTAGATAGTAATAGTAAACATCGTATTGTATGTTTATGTCCTTTAGTAGAAAATATAGTATCAGATATTTCATTAAAACCAAATGATATTGTTAAATCTTACAATGGAACAAGCGTTGAGATTGTAAATACTGACGCGGAAGGTAGATTAATTCTTGCGGATACATTAGCATATTCTTCTAAAAATTATAAACCAGATTATATTTTTGATTATGCGACATTAACTGGATGGTCTGAGAGAATACATTGTCATACAAGTTTTACATATTTTACATTAAACAATAAAATAGCTGAGAATATTGAATATTTTAACAAAGAATATGCTGAAAAAAGTATTAGGATACCTCCATGGGTTGAATATATTTATTATATTAAATCTAATATTGCTGATGTTAAAAATTCTGGATATAAATGTGTTAAAAGCGATGGTTTAATGGCATCATTATTTTTAATGAATTTTATTCCAGAAAAATATAGAAAAAATTGGGTTCATTTTGATGTTCGTATGTCAAGTTATAATAATGATATTAATATTGCTGATGGTTTTGCTACCTATTTAGAAATTATAAAAAATATATAGAATAGATATTACTTTGTTACATTACACCCTTGAAGATTTAATTATTTTGCTCCCTTCTTTTTCTTACCATCTTTTACTACTGATTTAACTTCTTCTTTAATTTCTGTAACATCTTCTTTAACTTCGTTAACTTCGTTAACTTCGTTAACTTCATCAACAGATACATTATCTTCAACATCAGCTTCTTTTTTATCTTCACTTTCTTCTTCTGGCACAATAGTTTCTTTTTGTTTCTTCCACATTTCAGCAATTTTAGAAAACACTTGAGGTCCAGTTAAATTAGGATTTTGTTCTTTAATACTTTTACTATTATCTTTCACAAATTTTTGATATCCTGTAAGCTCTTTTTTAGGTTTATCATTTGTATCTTGTTTACTTTTTTCAATAGATTTTTTCATGGCATCTTTGTAATATTCGTCAATTTCTTTTTTTGTTTTTAAAGTATCTGGCATCTCATCCATATACTTCTTCATTGTGGTGCCAATAGTCATATTGTATCAAGTTTTTAATTATATATAACTATATATATCATTATCAATTTTTATATATTTAACTGTTTTTTTACTAATTTTATATATAATTTTTGTAATAAAAATAAAAAATATATAATATACATTGTTATATGATACATTAATAATTAAACTAAATTATTATTTTACTTTCTTTTCCTTTTTCTTACCTTCTCCCTTCTTACTTTTACCTTCTCCCTTCTTATTTACTGTCTTATCATCTTCTTTCTTCTTGTCTTCTTCCTTATTATTTACTGCCTTATCATCTTCTTTCTTTTTGTCTTCTTCCTTATTATTTACTGCTTTATCATTTTCATCTTCAGTATCTTCTTCTGCCGTCTTATATCCATCGCTATTATCATTATTATTACTATTTTTCTTAGTATTTTCCTTGTGATTTTTCCACATTTCCGCAATTTTTGAAAATAATTCCTTGTTATTTAATTCAGGAAAATCATTCTTAACATTAGGGCGTTGTTCTTGGATATACTTATTATATGCGTTAGGAGGTTTCTTAACCTTTTCAATCTCATTACCATCTTCGTCCACTTTTATTTTTTTAACGCGCTTCTTAGGTTCTTCATCATTTTTAGCTGCTACCTTATCTGCTTTTTTTTCATCTTTAAGTTTTTCCTTAATCTCTTTGCATCCTGTCTTATAATATTCATCACATTCTTTCTTGCTATCAATGTTGTCAGGCATTTTTGCCATATACTCCTTCATAAGAGTATTGAAGGTGTTAGTAGTATTGATAACAATTGACATATTGTTGATGTTTGCTTTGAGTTTGCTTTGAGTTTGTTTTGGTGTTTTATTCCGTAGTTGGTTCTTGTATTAATTTATAATAATTTAAATCAATTTTTAATTTAAATTTACAATATTATTACAAATTTATTCTAAAATGTTAAATAATAATTATATAAATATAATTCAATAATTATATTAATAATGAATAATATAGGAATTGTAATAAACGGTGGTATTGGAAACCAGCTATTTAAAATATTTGCTACTATATCGTATTATATAGATAATAGCCAAAATTATATATTATATACAACAAATGATAATGGATATCGTAAATATTACTGGGATACATTGTTTAGTAATATTAGTCATAAAGTTCAGGATAAAATAGATATTACTGAAAAATATGTAGCACCTTATTTTCATTATAAGGAAATCCCAGTATTTGATAATGATACTGTTTTAGAAGGTTATTTTCAAAGTCATAAATATTTTGAAAAAAATATCAATAAGATTAGGAGAATTATAGGGATTGATGAGCATATTAATAAGGTTCTAACAAAATATCCTGAATATACTAATAATAAAACAATAACTATACATTATCGTATGGGTGATTATATTAATTTACATATGTTGCATCCTGTTAAAAAAACTGCTTATTATATTGAAGCACTTAAAAAATTAGTTAGCAAAGGTATTGACATATATGATTATGAAATTCTATATTTTTGTGAAGAAAATGATAATGATAAAGTTGATAATTATAATTTAGAAATAAATAATACTCTTAAAGAATTATATGGAAAAGATTTAAGATATAAAAAAGTATCTGATAATATTCCAGATTGGCAGCAAATATTGATAATGACATCTTCTAAACATTACATTATAGGTAATAGCACATTCTCGTGGTTTGGTGCCTATCTATCTTCAGCAATAGACCCAGTTATATGTTATCCAGAAACGTGGCTTGGTCCTAATTATGCGGGAACAATTACAGATGATTTATTTCCAGATAGTTGGATTAAAATAAATGATAGATAACGTGATTAATAAGTTATAGGATGTGATATATATTTTATTGTAATATATTATTACACCACTTAAATTCATCTTTATATTGTATAGATGGTGTTTCTAAAATAATTATTGGAATATGCTGCTTTTTATTATCATTATTTTTAAATAACTCTATAAATTGTTTTATAGAATTATATGGAATAGTTCCAGAATTATCAAATAATGTAGTATGTCTATCAACATTGCTACCTTGCGCAACCTTGCTATTGTTAAGATGTATTGCTATTAAATCACTCACATTTTTATTACAAATTATTTTGTATGCGTCATTTAATTCATAACCAGCCGCCCAAATGTGTGCTGTATCTAAACAAATACCTAAATATTTTTTTTGCTGACTTGAGAAACTATTATAAAAGTCCATAAAATCATTTAAATCAGTTAATAATTCTGTTCCTTGTCCAGCTGGTGTTTCTATAATTATTTTAGTATTTAATTCATTCTTATGTAATTCTTCTATAATATATTCTATTGAAATACGCATATTTTCTAAACCATATTCTTTAGATTGTGTAGTATGTTTTCCAACATGAACAACAACACCTGTTGAACCAATTATATGAGAAATATATAATTCATGTAAAAATAACTGTATCCACGGGCATTCATTTATAGGAACAGCACGCTTTCCATTTTTAAAATCGCGTGCTAAATTAATAGTATACGATGAATGTATAATAGTCTTGAAATTATTTTTTAATGAATAATCCTTAATGTCATTTGCTATATTTATATAATTATCAATATTAACTAATGATAAACTTCGTGGATTTGAAACAAATAATTGTAGACAATTGCCTCCATTTTTTGTAATTGTTTCCATTGTTTTAAGAATTGTTTTCTCGCGATTTATGTGTGCTCCCACATAAATATTTGTAGTATTTGCGTTGATATTATGATGTGCTGACATATTACAGTTTATAATTATATAATACTAATAATATAATATCAATTTTTATTTATCTTTTAATTGCGTTAACTAACACTTATTCTATATTGTTTAATTAGAGTTTCTATTGCTTATTGCGGTATTATAAGTGTCAATTATTGTTAATTGCTGTTGTAACTTATCTCTTTGACTTGTTTGCAATTCTGGTTTAAGTAATTCCTGTTGTATAAATTGCTTATGTTGTGTCAAGAGTTGTTTAATTAGATTTTCTAATGTTTTTTCAGTAATTATATTAGGTTCTAATTGTGGTAATTGATTTTGTTCCAGCATTTTCTCAAGCTGCTGTATCAATATAATATATATTATATTAAAATCTTGAAAATACTTTCTATATTCAGATGAAATATTTGGGTCAAGAAGAGTCTCTTCTCCTATATTTAATGAAATTTTTAGATTCATTAAGTAAATTTCTATAAATTTTCGCAATTCTTGTTGATTCAAATTTGATTTATTTATAAATTGTTCAAACTCATAGGTAAGATATATTTGTTTTGAAAATAGAATTGATCTCTTTATGCCAGATATTAATATTAATTGCTTTTGTAGCTGCTCTCTCTGATTTATTTTATTAATTTGTAATTCCTGATTTATAAATTCTGTTTGTTTTTGTAAAAGTAGTATTTGAAAATTTAAACTTTCAATTTGCGGTATTTGAGAATATTCTAATCGCGGTAGTATATTTTGTCTTTTTAATTCCTCTTGCTGTCCTATTAATCTCGTAATTATTATTATAAGGTTTTGTAAATTTTGTTTATCTTCTGGTTTTACATCTGGTTTAAGTAATTCCTTCTCATGTATATTTAACATATATATTGTTCGATGATAAATTAATTGTAATTGTTTTTGCCATAGAGAATTTCTTTCTTCCGGTTTTAAATTTTCATATGATTTACTAAACTCTTGATTTAGATATAATTCTTGTTTATATAAATAATCATAAGTCAAACTATCATCTCCAATAACAAAAACAGGAGGAGATATAGGAGAAGAAGCTGAAGAAGAAGGACGTTGTATATTAGGTGCCCAAAAACCAAGGGGTGAATAAGCTGGAGGTGAATAAACCGAAGGATTTGATGTATTACCAGGTGGTGGTGTTAAAATAATACTTACTACGTTTGAATAATTAAAACCAGCATCTTCGAGTATTATATTCACTACTTTATCAGTAAAACCAGTAGTATTTCCAAGAATTGCTTTAGCCTTAGCTATACGACCATATTCCAAGCCATTATAATATGGAACTATACTTCCACCCCCTACAGTTATTAAAACTTCAGGAGCACTTGTATAGCCTGCACCAGGATCAATAATTCGAATAGATGATATTATCATAGGTTGATATTTTGTTGCAATTGCTGTTGGCGGGACTATATTTTTTCCAGGAACAGCTGTTCCACCAGTAAAACTTATTATTGGCGGACTTCCATAACCATTACCATAATTTGCATATCCAGAACCATAATTTGTATATACTATTCTATCTACTTTATCTGAATTAATACCTGTTCCTAAAACTGCTACAGCAGTTGCCATTGTTCCACCGTTGGGCACCGCACCACCATTAAATATAACTGTAGGAGGTGTTAAATATCCCTCGCCAACTTTTGTCAAATTAATTATAGGCACTTCTTCCCCCTGAATAACTACTGCTTCAGCCGTTGCTCTTTTTGGTGCTTCTTCTGATCTTGTAGCAGAATTAGAAGAATTAGAAGAATTAGAAGAATTAGAAGGATTGGAAGGATTTGAAGGATTTGAAGGATTTGAAGGATTTGAAGAACGCTGTGAAGCAATATAAGCTTCATATAAATAATTTCCAGGTTGTGGGGGTAAATCATCTTGCATTTTTTGTAGTATTCTTAATTGTTGCTGTAGAATAATTCTTTGAACATTTGGCAATGATGAATTAAGTAATTCATTTTGTATAATTTGTATTTGTTCTATTACAAGTTTTATTTTAAGTTTTATAGATTCTATGCGATGAGGATAGAAATTTCCTAATAGCGGAGGATACTCTATTCTGCTTTTATTAGTATAAATTGGATTTTCGCGTTGCTTTATAAACCGCTGATTTATTACATATATATTATGTTGTAATTGTCTTACTTCTGGTGTCAAATTTTGTCTAAGTAAATAAGTTTGTATATCTTTTTGCGCAAATTGTAATCCCTGATATTCTAATTCTAATTGCTGACGCCATAGCTCATTTTTCTCTTCCCTTGTCAAATTTGTTCTTTTGAATTGTTCTGATATAAATAAATCTTTTTGTGTATGCTGTTCAAACTGTTTTGTATATTCTTCTTGTGTAAGACCAGTATAAGCTGGAGTAGCTGGAGTAACTGGAGTAACTGGAGTAACTGGGGTAACTGGAGTAACTGGAGTAACTGGAGTAACTGGGGTAACTGGAGTAACTGGGGTTGTAATAGGCTTATTTAGTTTTATTTCTATAGGCTTTGTAATTGATGATGATAAACTAATAGTCGCATTATTTTGCTTAGGAGAGACGGAAGTTAAATATATAATAATTACTGAGACAATAATTAAAGATATTGAGGAAATGATTGTTACATACCAGCTCCATATTTGACAATCGCCAGCTGTCAAACAATTAACATTATAAATATACAAGATATATGTTGGCGTTGAGAATAATGCCAATATAGTAAATACCATAAATCCAAAACCTTTGAATACAATTGTTATACATATCAAATTAATTATTGTTGTTATAGCTATTACTATTAAAAATAGATTTGTTTGATTTGATAAATTAAACATATATATTTTTATATTTATATCTATTTTTATTATATAAAATAATAATAATTAGTTTAATATCTATAAAAATAATATTAATTCAAATACTTATATTCATAAATTTTATAGTATTTTATCTAAATATATTTAATACGCTATTTGAATAACCATTTAGTATATTTAATTGCTGCCGTAGTGCTTCTTTTTGAGTTTCTTGCAATTCTGGTTTAAGTAACTCTTGAGCTATAAATTCTTGCTGTTGTATTATTTGTCCACCAATTAGTGTTTCTAATATATTTAGTGGAGATTGTCCTGGTTCTAATTGCGGTAGTTGCTTTTGTATCCTCATATTATTATGCTTTTCTATAAATCTCTGAAATATTATTATTAAATTTTGTGAAGCTTGCTTATTTATGGCTTCTAATTCTGGTTTAAGTACATCCTGTTGTAATTTAATCACAGTAATTATATATTGCTGAACAATTAATTCTAATAGTTGCTGCCATAACCACTGTCTTTCTTCAAATTTTAAATCTGGTCTTTCTATTAAATGTGTTATAGTCCACAGTAACTCTTTTTGAAAAATTATTATATTTTCTGTTATTATTAATAATTGACGATTGAGTTCTTTTCTTTTATCAGTTTGCAATTCTGGTTTTAGTAATTCATCATCTATAAATTGTTTTTGTTGACTTAAAAACTGTATTAATAGTTTATAAGCTTTTATTTGTGGTTCTTCATCCTGTTCTAATTGTGGAAATAAATTATTTATTCGCATATTATCATGCTGTTTTATGAATATCTCATATACTAATTTTGTATCAGGTAATCTATTTAATTCTTCAAGTGGTAAATCTTGACCACTGCTATCTTTTTTAAGTGCGATATATCTGTTAATATCATTTAGAGTATTTTTATTATCAAAATATAATAATTGTAAAAATTGTTTCCATATTAACTGTCTTTCTTCTGGTTTCAAATCTGGTTTAAGTGATTCTTTCTTTAATAATGCGGCTTTTTCTCTTATCTCTTCCATTGTAAGGATTTCTTCTAATGGAGCAGCTGGAGTAGCTGGCGTAGCTGGAGTAGCTGGCGTAGCTGGAGTAGCTGGAGTAGCTGGCGTAGCAATAATAGCCATTGCTGTTTCTGATTTATATATAGTAGGCTTAATTGCTTTTATTTCTATAGGTTTTGTAAATAATGATGAGAAACTAATAGTTGCTTTTTCTTTATCTGAGGAATACGCAGTTAAATATATTGTTATTACTGAGACAATAATTAAAGATAACGATAAAATTGTTGTTATAATCCAACTCAATAATTCGCAATTACCATATGTCAAACAATTAACATTATAAATATACAAGATATATATTGGTGTAGATAATAAAGCCAATATAATAAACATCATTAAACCATAACCTTTGAATACAATAGTTACGCATATCAAATTTATTATTGTTGTTATATCTATTTATCTATTTTTATTATATAAAATAATAATTTAATCTATTAGACTTAAATATGATAGTATATTAGAAGATTATAATGTTAAAATTTATTAATCCATCTACAAAAAGTAGCTCAGTAACAAAAAATAACTTTTCTAAAATAGCCACAAAAAGAACTAATCCTAAACTATTATTTGAAACATCTACAAAACATATAATTTTTATTGAAGAATTAAAAACAGTATTAATTAATGAAAAAATAATAGATAAGAGTAATCCTTTATTTAAAATGCTATTTTCTGAACAACAAAAATATAACAAAGTATTTTATAGATTAAAACCTTATAATATAATTTGCTTTATTCAATGCGATTATTATCTATATGATAAAAATACACCTCGTGTATTTCATAAGGATAACAAAATACCTTATAATGGCGATTATAGGTTTGTTGAATTATTACAAAAAAATAATATGAATATGAGATGGTGGGGTGAAAATATCTTATATATATATAAAAATATATAAAAATAAATAATATAATATATTACAATAATAATTAATGTTTAATATTATATTTGGATTAATTATATTAAAATATATTTGTGAATATATTGACAGATTGATAGCTAATTCTTAATATTTTTGTTATATTTTTAGAGTATTGCTTAGTCGTTTTCTAAATTTATTTACTAAATATATTAAAACTTTTTTTGCAGGTTCTCCACTAATTTCATTATTAATTTTTTCAATTAAATATGTAAAATCATTATTAATTGTTTCGCATTTTAATTTTTTTCTATATGATAAAATTTTTCGCCAAAATCTTTGGATAATTATGATAACATGTTCTAAATATTTTATATTACTATAAGGATTATCAATATAATTAACTATATATAATATAGTAAAATAATTATAAAATATACTAAATAATAAACTTCTTGTATTTGTGTTTATAAACTTCTTACTTCTATTATTATAATCATTAAGTAATATTATGGCATTATCAATTCCATAATTGTATACATATAATTCACACCTTTTATCATGTATATTATTGATATACTTAATAATATGTTGTTCAAGAGCATTCTTTAATATTTTATAATCTTTATTATATGGCAATTCTATAGTATCATAAATAATCGCAATATGATTTTCAATTATTTGATAACCAGCATAGTTATGTGATATATTATTTATAATATTATTATTTATTTGAATATTCCACATTCCGTATTATTTAGTTATATAATTAATTATAATTATATCATTTTTTAATTTCGTCGTATTACCTTTGTTTTATTTCTTGTTTGATAATCAAATAATTTATAGCTATCTATACTATTTTTAAAAGTATCACTTGATTGATATTGCTCTTTCCAGGGACCATCATTGTATTCTGGGCGTTTATATATACAGCTCTTTTTATTAATAGAAAATCCATTTAATAAATTGCTTTCTTTTGCTTTGAAATCACCTATATTTTTATTAAAATTATTATGAGATTCGCATAAATCCATATCTATTTTATCCGCAAATAAATTATTTTGTTGTTTTATATATACACTTGATAAAGATGACATATTTTTACAAGATATATTAGCGCTTAATAGTTTGGGGTTATAGTTTGTATCATAATCTATTTCATAGTAATTATTCATATTATTTATTTTCTTTTTCTTCTTACTTTATAAACTATAAAAATAATATTCAAATATAATAAAGGTAAAGAATATGTTATATATATTGACATCTGAAAACAAAAAAGATATTAGTAATTTAATAAAAAAATCTAAAAATTTAACTATATTATTTCATTGGAATATGTGCGGTCATTGTGCTGCTCTTAAACCAATGTGGGATAAAGTATGTAAAAAGTATAATAATGTTGCTGATTGTGATATATTAAACGTTGAATTATCACAACTTAATCATCTTTGTTCAAAATATAGAAAGGGTGTTGATGGATTTCCGACAATCACAAAATATAAAAATGGAAAAAAAATAGGAGATTATAATGAAGAAAGAACTTTAAAGAATATTACTAAGTTTATAAATTTATAGAATATTTATATTCTATAAATATTATAAAATATTAGAAAATATTATAAAATATATAAATATATATAAATATTACATAATATATAATTATATATATAAAATGAATGATGATAATATTGTAGATAATATTATAAATCAAGAAAAAATTGAACCATCAGAAGATGAATTAGAAACGTTCAAAAACCTTGTAAATGACTGGTTTAAATATGATGACCAGATTAGAAAATTAAAAATAGCAATGAAAGAAAGAAAAAATTATCAGCGTGTGCTTAATAATAAGATTGAAGAGTTTATGTTTAATTTTAAATATAATGATTTGAATACACAACATGGGCGTATTAAAACAAATGTCAAAGAATGTATTGTTCCTATTAAAATGAACGATATCAAGACAAAAATTATTCAATACAAAGAATTATCTGGCGAGGAATTACTAAAGCGTATTTTTGATGAAGATAGACAAACAGTTGTTAAAAAAAATATTAAGAGAATAATTCCTAAAGTTTCATTGACAATATAATTTATTTTATTTATCTATTACTCTATTACTCTATTATTCTAACTATTGAAAAGTGCATCTGTTTATATCACATGCTTCATTATTATTTTTGACTTCAACACAACCTCTAATAATATCATATTCATAATTAGTGGAATAGAAGGCATTTTTTATATTATTTTTAATAATTGTATTGCTACAATTAGTACAAGGTCGCGAATATTTTAAGGGATTATTAAAGCGATCTGGACCAATTCTAACAACATATATATCACATTCGTTAAGTATATGCTTATGTTTTTTATTAATACTTGCAATTGCTGCGACTTCTGCGTGAATACTAAAATCCGACATATAATAATTAAATCCAGACCCAATAATTTTATCTCTATATACAATTATTGCTCCATGCTTATGATTATACATAGGGGATTTAATTGCTATTTTTGAAGCAATATTTAAGTAATATTTTTGTTTTTCATTTGAATTGCGAGCACAAGTGCTATCAATACATTCAAAATAATTGGATGTGTAGTATCCAGTCCTATTCATTCTTCTTTTATTGACGGTAGCACCACGCTGCGCATTTCTAACATCTACCATATTGCTGTAAGTTTATATTAATATATTAATTAGATAACTATATTCGTATCTATTTATATGCGTTTATGTATTTATTACTTTACTGCTCTATCTCAGTAATATTTAGAAGATTTCTTAAGATATTTCTATTATTTCTATTAAATTTAACCTTATAATTATATAAACGTGATTTTATAGCAATAATTGTTCGTTTATGTTCTAAAGCAATTTCTTCAAAAGTTTTTTTATCAATTACAGATTGAACTAATTTTTCTTCTTCTTCAATTGACCATTTTTCACAAGTTCTTGAAATATTTATATTATCCCTTAAACACCGGTGCGCTTTATTAACCATTTTATATAGTCATTTTTTTATTTTTAAGTCTTATATAAAAAATATATATATAATATATAATATATAATATATAATATATAATATATATTAATATTAATGTTATTAGTTATTGCATTTGTTATCATTGTGATATATATATTAGACAGTAATAGCAGGAATAGGCAAGGTATTTATATCTTCTAATTCGTGTTCAAAGCATAAATTATGAACTATTAAATTATTTGTGCGTCCTACTCTTTGTGCTCTCCCAATGGCTTGTTGTTTATCTACTGCCATAGAGTGAAATATTACTACATCTGTAGCATAATTGATATCAATACCATATCCAGCATATTGTGTAGTTAACAATATTACATTTATAGAGCCATTTTTAAAATCTTTCAAAACATTCATCATATGTGCTGTATTTCCTTTTAATTCAGCAAATGTAATATTATTTGATACTAATAATTTAATAATTTTAGTAAATACATCAACTTTACTAAATACTATAAACTTACCATCAGGTTTATTTTTAATTATTTCTAACAAAGTATCTTCTTTATTAAGAATACCTTTCCCTATTTTATTATCATCTTCAACCTTAACAATATCATTTGTAATATCTTCCTTACTACTAACAATTGCTGTTAAATTTTCTGTGCTTTTAATTTCGGCCCTACAATCAGGACATTTTTTAATGTTAGTAGAATTATATGTATTCGCATTTAGAAAATTAAATAGACAAGAACCACAAAATATATGCGTACATTCTAATATAATAGGTTGTGTCACATTGTCTAAACATATTGAACATATTTTAGTATTAATTTCAGTAATACGTTCTGTTAAATCTTTAATTTTACCTTCAATTATTTTGATTTCATTATCAATATTTTTTAAGCGTATCGCTTTATTCTCTTCTAAAATATCAAGGCCGAAAATATATTCTCTTTCTTTATTCTTATTTGATAAATTTTTATTCATATCAGCACAAATTAAAGTTGCTATACCTTCTTCAGTCTCATTCTTACCTCCCAAATCTTTGATAGCACCAGAAATATCATTAGCATTAATTTTATCTAATATTGAATTATTAATATATTTTTTAATAATTTTTAAATATTTAGACATTTTACATAAATGATAGTGTTCAATAATTGGTGGAATCTTAAAACTTTCTTTAACAAAATCCTTATTACATTTAACTAAAATATAATTAATATAATCTTCTCTAAGTATATCCTTGATATTATAGTATTCTGAATAAGATGGTGAAGAAATTTTATTACACATATTAAAATATGTTCCACTTATCAACCATATAAATAAATAGTCAAATATTTCTATTTTATTAATAATATCATGACATTCGTCAATCATAATACGCTTCCAGCTATATAGTCTATCGCTGGAATAATAGTTTAATAATCTATCAAGTGTAGTATTTTTTATAAGGACTACATCAAATTGATTAAAGTAGTTTATAATATCCCGTTCGCTATTTTCTTTATTACTAACAGTAGGCATATGTTTCTTAATAAAATTTAAGTCTTCTATAGCAATATATTTGAGGGTTGTTGATTCTTTCAAAGTTTTTTCCCATTGAACATATACAGGGCCTCTTGGAACTATAATAAGTGTTGAATTAATCATATTATCAAAATTAGGTATATTTACATTTTCTGTGACAGCTGTAAAATAATTATATGCTTTTGTGCTATGGAAACTATGAACCTTTGTAGTATTAATATGTATATTTTCTAAAGGATTATGCGCAATAATAGATAATGCTGTCAAAGTCTTGCCATATCCTACAATATCACCAATAATACCAATATTAGTTGAAATTTTTATAGTATTTGGGATATTTCTTAAATTAGCATTTCTATTATGTGAATTATTTTGGTAAGTTATTGAACCTACATTCTCCATATAAATTGCCTTGTATAAGCATGCTAATTGATGAGGCTTTAAAATTTTTTTAATTTTATTAGGTTGTCCGCTACGTAGTGAATTACTATCCAACTCAATATCATAAGTCAAATTATTAATTTCATCTGAAGACATTATATGCTATTATTATTTATATGATATATATTTTATATCAATTTTTATATTTTTGATATTTAAATTTATTAAGATTAAAATGACACAAAAAATATATAAGAATATTATTTATATTATTAAATATAGAAAAAAATATCAATAATGAATGATAATGCGATTGTAGATAATGCTGTTTCAGCAGCTGATGCTGTGACTGATGATGTGACTGATGCTGTGACTGATGCTGTGACTGATGCTGTGACTGATGCTGTGACTGATGCTGTGACTGATGCTGTGACTGATGCTGTGACTGATGATGTGACTGATGCTGTTATAGCTGATGCTTCTACAGCTACTATAAACCCAACAGGTCCTCCTGTAAAGAAGATTGTATTTGCCCTTCCCGGTGATAATTTTAGTTCAAAGTTTTTAATTTCTTGGACAGCTACAATGAGTAAATTATGGGAAACACGTCGCTATGATATTATGATTTCACCTGCTACAGGTTCATATGTTCCATTTGTAAGAATGACAACATTAGGCCTTGACGTATTACGAGGAGAAGATCAGAAACCATTTAATGGACAACATTTTGATGTATGGATTACAATTGATAGTGATATTGTATTCACATTTGAACAAATTGTCAATTTAATTGAATCTACAGATGAACATCCAGTAGTTGCTGGAATGTATAGAATGGCAGATTTAGTTAATTATGCGTTTGTAAAAGATTGGGATGTTGAGTATTTTAAGGAAAAGGGGGCATTTAAATTTATAACTCCAGAAGATATTGAAAAATGGAAAAAAGAAATAGATATCAAATATTTCCCTGTTGTTTATAGTGGCATGGGTTTCATGGCTGTTAAAAAAGAAGTTTTTGATAAAATTAAATATCCATATTTTGATTCTGATATTCTTACTATTCAAAAGGAAGATGGAACAGTAATTCGCGATATATGTAGCGAAGATGTTAGCTTTTGTAAAAAAATTACTCAAGCAGGATATCATATCATGATTAATACTGATATTCGCGTAGGACACATTAAATCGCTCATAATTTAAAATATTAAAATTAATATAGATAATGCTTATGTTAAATACGCCAGATTTATTTGACTTGTTATTTAAGTTTATAGAATATTTAGGTTATTATAACACTATAATAATTATTGTTATTTTATATATATCATATTATTTATTATCAAAAACTTTTACATTTATTATATTTATATTAATTGGAATAATTATAGGAATATATATGAGTAATTATGTTAAAAATTATATTACTATATATTAATTTTTTTCAAATTCATCTTTATTGCCTATATATTTGATATTATATTTTTCATCATTTTTTGAAATAGCAGATGATGAAGATTCTGGTAATTTAGGTATTATAGATTTATTTAATTCTTCATCATTTAATTGTTCAGGAGCATCATTTACATCTTCCTTTTTACTAAAGGGTGACATAAATGAAAACATTGATTCATTTTTATTATTTTGAGGAACTGAAGAAGATGATGAAGATATAGTTGAAGAAGTTGTAGAAGATGACGACGATGATGGTGTAATTGATGTTGAAGAAGATGATGAAGAAGAAGATGATGAAGAAGAAGATGATGAAGAAGAAGATTTTGGTATTGTATATTGATTTAATTCTTCATTATTTATTTGTTCAGGAGCATCATTTATATCATTTACATCATTTACATTATTTACATTATCTACATCATTTACATTATCTACATCATTTACATTATTTACATCATTTACATTATCTTTTTTAGTAAAGGGTGACATGAATGAAAATATTGATTCTTTTTTATCATCATCAATAATATTAGGATTTTTAACTGTTGATGCTGCAAATAAAGGAACAGCATGTAGTAAAGGTTCAGATGGATTTTGATGAATATTATTATCAATAGCTCCTTCTTCTATAGTATTTAAGTTTTGTTCTTCGCGATTTCCAAAAAATAACCAATATATAATACCTAATATAAACAATAATAATATAAAAAGACCAATTCCTATAAATACCCATTTTAAAGAATCCATAATATTCTTTTCAAATTTCTTAGGATCATCTCCCTGTTTTGGTGGTATTTTAACTTCTTCTTTTGGGGGAGTCTTGGTATCCCCTGTAGTAGCAGCAGCCCCTGTAGTAGCAGCAGCAGTCCCTGTAGTAGTAGCAGCAGCCCCTGTAGTAGCAGCAGTCCCTGTAGTAGCAGCAGTCCCTGTAGTAGCAGCAGTCCCTGTAGTAGCTGCGGTCCCTGTAGTAGCAGCAGTCCCTGTAGTAGCTGCAACTTGTACAGTAAATTTTTCTAATTTGTTTATTATTAATTTTTTTTTAATTGCTTCAAGACTTTTTATAGTATCTAACAAACTCATTATTAATTTTTTATAATCCTTCTATATTAAGATTTCAATAAAAAAATATCATTTTCTTCTTATTTTATTAGATATATATAATATTAATGAATATAATAAAACCTATTTATGTTTATAAATGGGTAAAAAAGGTAAATAGCACAGAATATATTAAATATGTTTTTGATACTAATAAAAATAATAAATATAATGATTCTGTAATAGTTATTAACGAAAATATATATCAAGATAGTAGCAAGGAAGATGCTATCAATAAGATAGCATATTACATAAATAGAATTAATGGAGGTGATGCCAAAAACTTGTATTATACGTGGGTTGATAATAAATCATTTCTATATGATATAGAAAATATTATATGGGGAGGATATAATGTAAATCCTTTTAAATCTACAGACAGACAGTCTGATGAAATAAATGAAACTATACAAAAAATTTATAATAAATCTAAAGAATTATTTGAAACTACCGACATAATTAATATTGTTTTCAAAAGTGATTTTGATTATAATAATAAATATTATTATGATAATCTTAAATTTAAAAGTAATAATTATAAAATTGATAGCGATAACAAACTGGAAGAATTATATAATTTAAATATAATTAATAATAAAAAATTGTCCGAGAATTATTATAAGATTATATTTAGCGCTGACATATCTAATTTACCATCATTAATAATTATCTTTGATAAATTATTTGCAACAAGCAAAATACAATTAATTCAATATATTAATAATTTTAATAAAGCATATTATAAATTATACAAAAAACATAATTTTAAAAACAAAAAAGAGTTAAATAGAATATTTAAGCTAAGCAAGGATAGTAAAGAAGTAATTAATCTATATTATAGTAAATATATTATGATTACTATATTTGCTAATGGTAGTATAAATTTAATATTTGATTACCCAAAAGATAAGGGAATAATAATTAATGATATACTTAAATATGTTAAAGAACTTAATAAATATATAAATGAAATTTTAAATATTAATATTGATTTTAAGGAAATTAATATTAACTCTCGCATTATATTTAATGCTTACAAAACTAAATATGCTGATTTAGCAAAAGAAATTAAAACATCAACCATATTTACTGAATTTGAAGATGGAAATTTTTTTTATAAAAGAACATCAAATTATAAAGATAGAAGTGCGATTGATCAAAATATTAAAGATGATATTAACAAAAATAACATTAAACCAAATAATAATAAAGATGAAGATATTCAAGATACAAGAATTATAGTTAAAAAGAAAAAAGAAAGCAGAGAATATATGATTGATGTAAAAAACGCAAAAACATTTTTTGAGTTTGAATGTTTAAATTTTTGGATATCAAAAATAATTGAATCAGCAATAAATGATAAACAATCATCAAAAGATATTACTGACACTCAAAAAGAATCTTCTCCTGATATACGTAGAAATAATTATGCAACATCAAGTGAATCAAGTAAATCAAGTGGAGGAAACAATAATGAAAACAAAAATTATTTAATAAATAAATTAAAAAATGCTGATATGGAGCTATGGAATGATAATAATAAATCTCGTAAATGTCAAAAAATAAAGCAACCAATACCATTATCTCCAGAAGAATATAATGAATTTAAAAAAAAAGGTTTAAATAAATTCTTTGACAATTCCATTATTCATAATAAAAATTATTATATATGCCCGCGTTTATGGTGTCCTATAAGTAATGTTCCACTTGACGAAAGTAATCCTAATGCCAAATGCCCTATAGCTGATGAAAATCCCATGCGTTTAAATGATGATATGAAAAATAAAAATTTACCAAGATATGTATACTTGAAGAAAAAAGGCAATATACCATGTTGTGGTAAAAAATTTAATAATGATGCGATTGATGAGAATAATGATGAGAATGATGATATTATAAAACCAAAAGATAAGCCAGCTGTTAAACCTAAACCTGTTGAAAAACCAAATAAAGATAATTATATTTTTTCAACTATTGAGAACTGGACGCCTAATAAAAGATTTGGTGTTATTCCCTATGGATTATATAAAATATTGTATCCTAATACTTACAAAGAAAATTCAGTAGAATGTATTAAAAATAAAAAGAAAAACTGTATTTTTACAAAAGGGATAATTAATATTGAAGAAACCCCAGCTAAATATGATAATATAATTAATATAATAGCATATTTGGTAGGGGAAACAAAAGAAACTTTCATAGAAACTATTAAAAATAAAATAGATATCTTCTCATATATTTCTCTTGATAATGGAAATACATGTAAAAATTTTGGAGATTATGAACCAGTATTATATGAATATAATAAAAAACTTTATAGTGATTTAAAAAAACATATACATAATATTAATAAAAAAAAGACAATAAATATTGAGCTCCCTAAGTTTGATAGTAAAAAAGAAGAAGATATATTTAAAATATCGCGCTTCCTTTATATTTATAAATCATATAGAAAATTTTTAGAATATATTTCTGCTGATAATTATCCTAATGATAAGGGTATTCAATATTTATATAGTTTAATAGCATTTGTATATAAAAAAATATTAATAGTTTGGGAGTATACTATTACTAATCCTACTAATACATCAAGTATTGATTTATTAGCACCTAATTATATAAATGATTTAATATCATATTATGGTTTAGAAAAAAAAACAGAAATAATTATGGTATTAAAAAAAATATTAAAAGACGGTAAAGAAGATAAATTATATGAAAAATTTAGATACGGAGATAATATTTATTTCTACGAACCTTTAATAATTAAAACAACAAATGATGCGGAAAATAAGCGAATGTTATTAAGCGAATATCCTAATATAAAAAAAATAATTAACTTTAATCCTAATAATATTTTTAGTAATTTAAATAATATAATTAATACAATACAAAATAAAGATTATATGATGAATACTATAATAATTAATGATAATTATACAATTGACAAGATAATGTTAACAAACAATATATTAATTCGCTTTAATCCACAAGGAACCATTATATTACCCTATTTAATTAAAGAGTTTAACATTACAAATATTGTGTTTTTAGATGATATAATAGATGAACCTTATAATATAACTATAATAAAAAACGATCTTAATAAAACTCATGCCAATTTTATTAAAAAAATAAATAAATTAAAAGACATTGGTATTACTATAGATATTGGAATAAATAATTATGAAGATGATGAACAAATGAAAAATATTCTTACAATTCACAAAGAAGAAAGTGATTATAAAGGTCAAGTAATACTTTTTGGAAAAAAGAATGAATTTGAAGTATATAACACAAAGAACTCTAATATTATAAATAAATGGTTAGACTTGAGATTAAATGTAAAAAATAAATTAGTAAGTTTATTAGAAAAAAATAATAAAATTACAGAGAATTCAAAAAAACCACGTGCGGAATTTATTAAATATTTGCTTGATATGTTTGATACTGATAAGACAAAAATACAGATAATACTGGAAGAGATACCTATATTTACAATTAATGGAATAACAAATTGGTATGCTAATACTCTTTTACATACAAAATATGATTATATTAATAATTTATCTGATAATTTTGTAGATAATGGCAATGAATTACTATTTACACAATATTTAGTAAAAAGAAATATACCAAATAATATTATATATTATCATGAAGCAAATCCTAATATAATATATGATAATAGAGAAGATATATCTGTAAATTTTGATAATATATATAATGAGAATAATATAGATAATAAGATAGATTCTAATTCCAGTAAAGGCAAAAAAGTAGTCGCAAATGTTACAATTAAATTACCAAAAATGTTTGAAGGAGAACCTAAAGACTTAAACTCTAAATGGACAAAATATAAGAAAAAAATATGGTGGCAATTAAAATATATTAAGAATGATTATTTGCCAAGTAATATAATGGAATTATTTAATTATCTTAAAAGTCTTAATAATGATATAGTAAATGATTACAATGATATAATTACAAAGACATTTGATACTTATAAATTAAAGTTAAATAAAAACATAAATGAACAACCAAAGGATATTAAAGATATTAAAGAAGTTTTTAAAGATCCATATTTTTATACTTCCTATTTAAATTCTATGAATAGCATTAATAATACTAAAAAAACATTTAAAACTGTTGAACTATTTTTAACCACATATTTTTATAATAGCACGACAGCAGAAAGAGAAAATATATTAAATCATATGAGCACATCAGATACATATACATATTATCCTAATGAAATTACATTTTTTACAATTTCAAAGGTTCTTAATATATCAATATTAATTATACATAATCGCGCAGAATATGGTAAAGCAGCTAATATCAAAAAACGTGCTGATGAAAATGATTTATCTATGACATGTTCAGTATACAAAGCAAAGAATAATGCGCCAGATAGACCACTTTTAATGCTTTATAGAAAGAATGATAAGACGCATTTAAGTTATTATATTATACGCAATATTAATCATGATAATTTTATATATACAGAGTTAAATATGCTTAATGAAGATAATGAAATAAGAAAAATTATAGATGATGAAAAATTTTTAAGCACATATTCTTCCTCAAGTAGTAGTCAAATTATAAATATATAATTACTTAATATTATTTAATAATAATTTTTTGTTCAGGCAATTTATAACAATTTATTCTTTTATTTTCTTTTTGATTTATTACAATTTGTAAATCATCATTTGAATATATTTCATCTTTATCTTCTGGGTCTTCTTCTTCCTTAATAATATTTAATTTATTTGTCTTAACATCTACCATATTTTTTAATAGTTCCATCATATGTTCTTCATCTATCAAAATACGGCTATCTCCTGTTCCACATGGTGGTTGCTGACCAAGCATAACATTAGCAGATACTCCATTTACTTTGTCATATTCGGCAAATATGCTTGCGTTTATAAGCATATCTGTAGATTCTTCAAATGAAGACTTTGCAAGTGGCCCAATATCTCCGCGATTAATTCCATGTCTATCAATAGACATTAATTGACCTTTGTAAGTCATAGTATCTATTAGAAGAGACATATGCCTGTAATTCATAGAACCTTCTGTGACAACAGCCAGCAATTCCTTGTATAAAGCATGGCGAGATGCTTCAATGCCAAGTGTTTCATATATTTCCCGAATATCATTAGAAATAGTTCGGGATGTATCTATATTGGCATTTGCGAGGATATCTATAAGGTTTGTTCCATCTGTATCAAGAACCCACTCTAATATAGTATCAAATTTATTAGTTTCATCATTATATTTAGTATAATTCTTTTTATTTAAAGATACCTTTCTAATTCCTTTGTATCCCTTTAATAATACTTGATATACAATATTATGCTCTATTGCCTTAATTGTTGCGATATGGTCTTTGTCGTCAATTCCTTTTAATGCATCTTCTGTCATTTTAATTCTAAATATACATTCATCAGCATTATCATCGCTATATACACAATCAATATATTTATCATATGAGGTTTTAAGCTTAGTATAAATATCAATCATCTTAAGACCAAATGTATTCATCTTCTCCTTGTCAAATACAAGGCGCAATACCCATCGCGATGTTGTTCGCTCCTTATTAATATTATCTTCAATCTTTTCAAACTCTTTATAAATACTCATAATACCAGCATCCTGTTCAATATTTGTTTCATAATACTCATCACTATCCCAATATATTTCGCTATATTTTAGAATATCAGATAGCTTTGTTATTTCTATAGAATTTTTAATATTAATCGCATTATTTTTTGTAATATCAATACGAGGATCAATAAAGTCGCCATTTTCATCTTTTAAAGGATTAATAACGCATGATACATCAGATTTCATATATATAATCAATGTAGGTGTTTTTGTTTTCTTTGTCGCTGAAAGAATTTCTTTCAATCGGGGGACACCTGAAGTTGCTTTAACCGCTGCTGCTGTTCCTGAAACATGGAACGAATCAAGTGTCATTTGTGTCCCTAATTCACCAATAGTTTGTGCTGCAATTATTCCAACCATATCACCCGGTTGTGCGAGTGCCTGATTAAAATATTCATATATTTGTAATACAATCCAGTCAAACGTTTCTTTTGAGAAATGATAATAAACTATTAATTTTTTAGGGTTTAGATGAAGTCTCAATAAAATATTGAAATATAACATCCCTTGAATCCTATCTTTTACATATAGATCTTCCTTTATCTTATCAATTTTATCAAGAACATAATCAGGATATAGATCAGTCTTGATATTTTTAATATTAAGAGCTAATAAACGCTGGTGAGCTATATTTATTATTCTATCAAAAGGAATAGGATAATTAATTATATATTTTTTCTCGCCATTAAATACCTTCTTAATAAGGAATTCTTTATCGCTAAGCATCCCTTCAAAATGCTCCTTGCATCTTTTATAAGTTTCCTCATCTATTGTATTAAATGCTTCTTCTGTCATATGAATATCAAGATGTTCTGAACTTTTGAGATTATATTCATTATCTAATTCTATTAGATTTTTATTAATAGTATTAATATATTGAGTCTCAATTTTGCAACCATCCATACCATCTTCTCCATAAATATATTGAATAATAGAACCTGTAGCTGTTCTCACAGTATTATCATAATTAATTTTAGAATCTTCCATTGCTTTTACTAATCTTCGCTGAATATATCCAGTTTCAGATGTTTTAACTGCTGTATCAATAAGTCCCTGACGGCCTCCCATCGCATGAAAGAATACTTCTTGTGGTGTTAGCCCGCTAATAAAACTATTCTTAACAAACCCTCGTGCTTCAGGACCATCATCATATTTAGTATAATGCGGTAAAGTTCTATCAGTAAACCCATAAGTAATACGCTTACCATCTACATTTTGTTGCCCGACACAAGCAATCATTTGCGCAACATTAATTTCTTTACCTTTAGAACCTGCTTTAACCATATTAATCATACGGTTATTAGTATCATCAATTTGGTCTAAACTAATTTTACCTACATTATTTGTAGTCTTATCAAGGATCGCAATAATTTCGCGCTCAATATATTCTTCATTGCTAAATATACTATTATTTTCAATGATACCTCTTCTAATATCATCTAATTTATCATATGCTAAATTTTTCATTTCCTTAATTTTATTCTTTAGCGTTTCTTCAGTTTTTTTATCAGGAACTAAATCGCTAATACCAACACTAAACCCTGATGTTAATAACCATCGGCATATTAATCGCTGCGTATTATCAAGAAACTTTCTAACTTCAAATGGCCCATAATCATGATATATTACAGGGATTAAACCAGTTGAAATATCATGGAAGGTTTTTTTATCTAATGAACCTGAATTAGCAGCAATAACACTATTATTAACAATAAAATGTTCTTCCTTCTTATTTTTTAAGTTAATAAATAGACCTGGAGGTAATATTTGCGAATATGCCTCTTTTCCTGAATACATATAATCATCATCTGGTTTATTTAGTTTTCCTTTGAAATAACTATTTACCATCTGGATATTTGCAAGTGTTTTATCTTGTATCTTTGTGATATCCTTTGTTAATCTGTAAGACCCCACAAGTGTATCTTGAACTACTTCAATAATTGGTTTTCCATCACGGGGAGCTAAAATCATATAGGGAACAGCAGCAATATCCATTAATTCACTCATTGTTTGGATATTTTGAGGACAATGTAAATTCATCTCATCTCCATCAAAATCTGCGTTATATGGAGGAGTATCCAATACATTAAGACGGAATGTTTGGTAAGGCATAATAACTACCTTATGACACATCATAGACATTTTGTGCAGTGATGGCTGTCTGTTAAACAGAATGAAATCGCCATTCGTTAAATGTCTATGAACAATATCGCCATTTACTAACTCAGCAGCATTCTTATCTCTTTCAATTGAATGCTTTAGATTAATGGTTCGCGTGCTCTTCTTAATATATTTTGCTCCAGGCCAAACTTCTGAACCATTTTTTACTAATTCTCGCATTTTATCTATATTGTATTGATTTACAACCTCCGGGAATGTTATATTAACAGCTACTTTAATGGGAACACCTAATTCATCTATGCTAATATAAGGATCTGGTGTAATAACAGAGCGGGCTGATTGATCTACTCGCTTTCCGTTAAGATTTCCACGAATACGCCCTTCTTTCTTTTTCATTCTATCAGACACTGATTTTAGTTTCCTACCATTTCTTTGCTGTGCTGGGGCAAGACCAGGCATTTGATTATTAATAAATGTGAATACATGATATTGTAATAACATAGCTACATATTTTATTGTTTCTTCCGAAGCTCCTTTACATATCTTTTCTGAAAGTTGCTTATTTGTTTTAATAATATCACTTAGTTTATGTGTTAAATCATCTTCACGACGTTGTCCATTCTCTTCAATAATACTTGGACGCACAGCTGGAGGAGGTACGGGTAAGACGGTGCATATCATCCATTCTGGTCTATTCCATTTTGGATTAAATCCCATCATATCCATTTCTTTTTCAGTTATGCGTGAAAATATTTTGAGTATATCTTCGGCTGTAAATTCTTGAACAATTTTGTCTACATTCTTATCACCATTCTTATTTGCCTGTTGCTTTCTATCTTTCCATTCTGCTATAATTTTCATAGAGTTTTCTTTGATATATTTTGTTGGCTGAACAGCACCGCAACCAATTGTGCCATCATCTCCGCAAATACGAATTTTAGTTGTAGTATTACATAATTTAAAATAAGCCTCCCATCTTTTTTGGTTATTTTTAATAGATAAAATCCTTTGCATTTCATGTTTAAATTCCTTGTCAGTATCTGGAGATATCAAACATTTGGAACATTTATAACACACACAATTAAGTAATTTTTTAACAATATCAAAGAACATAGCATGAAATACTGGCTTAGCAAGTTCAATATGTCCAAAATGTCCCGGACAAAATATGTTTTTTTGTTCACAAGTACAACATATCCTGTTGTGCTCTAAAACACCCATACGCGAATCAAATAAACCTCCTACAATAGGTTCACTGCCAGCATAGGTATCTGTTTTAGTAATTTCTACAACAGATCTATTTCTAATTTCTTGCGGTCCAAGAACACTAAATTGTATTCCCTTAACATCTTGAATTTCTACTTTCTGGTCATTATAGGAAAGTTCAGGATAAATTGACATATCTCTTATTAATAGTAGTTAAAATAAGTAGTCTTATGCTTAAACTATTTTAATAGAAAAATAAATCAATTTTTATTTTATTAATTTTTTTTATATTATTATATTAAATCTTTTCAATAATAACCTGGTAATTTATAAGTAATACATTAATCTTATCAGCATATATTAGCAAAAAAGCATCAATTGCTGCTTTAGGGTCATCAATTGGAGTTTTATGACATGACCATTCATAATCATCAAATATCATTATGCCTCCTTTTTTTAATAAAGAAAAAGATAATATAGCATCTTCTATAACAGAAGACGCTGTATGGTCGCCATCTATATAGATAAAATCATATTGTTCATTTATTTGTTTTAGTGCTATCTGACTATTATTTTTAATAATATTAACCTTATTTTTAAAATTATATATATTATGAGAGAATACTTGAAATAAAGTCAATAAATCATGTTGAAAGTCTATCAAATGCTCAGCAGACCCCTCAAAAGTATCAATACAAGTAATAGATGAAGTATCATCTGTTAATATATTTTCTAATAACCATACTGTTGATCTCCCTTGATAACTTCCAATTTCCAAAAAACGTAAATTTGGCTTATCTTTTAATTCTTTTAAGAAATGTGTCCAGTTGATGATATTACGGGTAAACCAATCTTGAGTAAATATATAATTTGTTTTTAATCCTTCTTCTGAATTACTCATTTATATTTATTTTATTTTACAATTCTTATATATATAATTTCAATTCTTATTTTTATTTTATTGAATTTTTATATTATTATATTAAATTTTTTCAACAATAACCTGGGTATTTATAAATAATACCTTAATCTTATCTGCGTATATTAACAAAAAAGAATCTATTGCTGGTTTAGGGTCATCAATTGGAGTTTTATGACATGACCACATATAATCATCAAATATCATTATGCCTCCCTTTTTTAATAAAGAAAAAGATAAAATGGCATCTTCTATAACAGAACAAGCAAGATGGTCACCATCTATATAGACAAAATCATATTGCTCATTTATTTGTTTTAGTGCTATCTGACTTTTATTTTTAATAATATTTACTTTGTTTTTAAATTTAGATATATTATGAGAGAATACTTGAAATAAGGTCTGTAAATCATTTTGATGATATTCAAGATGCTCTTCAGAGCCTTCAAAAGTATCAATACAAGTAATAGAAGAAGTATCGTCAGTTAATATATTTTCTAATAACCATACTGTTGATCTTCCTTGATAACTTCCAATTTCCAAAAAACGTAAATTTGGCTTATCTTTTAATTCTTTTAAGAAATATGTCCAATTATGAATATAACAAGAAAACCAATCTACAGAAAATATATAATTAGTTTCTTTTATTTCATCTTCTGAATTGCTCATTTATATATATATATAATATAATTTCAATTCTTATATATATAATTTCAATTTTTTATTAATATATTTAAAGCTATCCATTTCAATTGTCCAGTCATTTAATCCATATGGGATAGCTGCTAATAATATTTCACAAGGAGAATGATGAGGTGCGTTACACATTTGTATAACACACATGAATATTCCTAAATTTATATCAAAATTGTCAAATAATCTTAATATTGACAAATTAAGATCACTATTACCAGATGGTCCGCAAACTACCATTTGCTTATTGTGTCTCATTAATTTTATATAAAAGTTGTTTTCATTAACTTTCCAATATTGTAAACCAGATACCCACGGTAATATATTATTTTTGATTTCATAATTACTATTAATTCTTATATATTCTAATTCGCGTAATGATAATTTAGGATAAACATCTTTAACATTTACAAAATATTTTTTAATATTTGTTAGCCGCGGTTCTCTTAATTTGTCATTAGGATATGTAGACATTCTTGAAGCAGATACAGAACTATCTAAAGCTAAAGTTACAAATTTAGAAGGTACTATATATCCCTCTTTTTCGCATTTTTTAATATATTTATTTATTTTTACAATACTATTAATACCTGTAAGATTGTATAGTCTTTTGCGTAACATATCAATATTTTCTTTTGTAAAATATTTATTTTTTTCTACAGCCCATAATATTACGGAGCAACTGCTCATAGAAAAATTCATAATTAAAGTTATTTGCTCTCTGATGTTACCATTATTTATAACCTCATTAATATATTTTATAGGTATTTGTCCTGTGCTAAAACTTTTAGGAGATGCTTCATGACCTAAATATTTTTCTAATATATTTTTTTCATTCTGTTTAGTATCTATAGCATAATCTACGAGAATATTTTTTATTTTGAAGCATACTTCGCGCACATATTCTTGCGTCTTCTTATTATCTGAACATTTTTTAGATAATTTTCTTAATTTATCTAAATTTATCATATATCATATATCCTATATATTATTATTATATATATTATACCAGATCATCACTATTATTAATATTACTTAATTCAATATCTTTATTATTACTATACTTTTTATTTATTTTAAGTTTATTATATGCTTCCTTAAATAATGTCCCTGCGTCTTTTGTAATATATTGATCTTCTGTTTTATAGGTTTCATAGTTATTGTCATTCATATCATCATTATAATCATTATTATCATCTATAGAATTAAATCGGTGCCTACAAGTATTTTTAAAATTGCGTGTAATTCCTGTTGTAGCCGCAAAATTAGGGATAAATGGATCATTATATTTAGTTATTAAATCATGAATAAATATATATTTAGTTAATTCTTTAGTATTTGTTAAATGATTTTGAATTAATCTAAATAGGCTATCACAAAGTTGAGTATAATATGATTTATTAGTATATTTAATACACGAAGATAATAAATCATTTCTACGCGTAGCTAAATATGTTCTGATTAATTCAACAATTTCAATAATTAATCGCATATTTTCGGTATATTTTTCTTGAACTGAAAGGCTAATTAAGCATTTTATAAAATGATCATTTAAATTATCAAGTATTATTTCTGTAGCCTTCTTTGTTAAAAAATATTCATCCATCTTTTTATTAATATTTATATTTTATATATATTATAATATTTATATAGTTAATCTTGATCTAATCTAAAAGATAATATGGATTTTCGTTTATTAATTTCTCCTGTAATTCTAATTCTTCGCAATCCTTATTATATTTTTCTATACGTGATAAACAATATGAAAAAAAACCATTAATTATTTTACATATATATGTATTACACATATATATTATTTATTTAACTCTCCTTAATTATATTTATTTATTATTTACTGCTTAAACAATTATAAAAATGATATATATAATATATAATTAAAATAATTATATAATATGAATAATCAAGAGTATATTAAGGCAGATACTGATAAATTTATTGCTGGAGTTGATGAAGTAGCAAGAGGCACATTTATAGGACCTGTTATATCAGCATGTGTTGTTTTACCACATGTATTTCCAGATGATAAATATAAAGAAATTAAAGATTCTAAAAAACTTACAGAAAAAAAAAGAAGAGAATTGGCAGAATATATTAAAACAAATGCTATTACCTATGGTATTGGATCCGCATCTGTTGAAGAAATTGATAATATTAATATATTAAATGCGACAATGAAAGCAATGCATCGTGCTGTTGATGAAGCATATAAAAAGCATGCTTTTGAAAAACTCTTAATTGATGGTATATACTTTAAAGGATATACTCCACCAGGGCTTGATAGCGAAATATTAGAATATGAATGTATCCCTAAAGGAGATATGTATTATTTATCTATAGCTGCTGCTTCCATTGTCGCAAAAGATTATCATACAAATTTTATAAATGAGTTAGTTGTAAAATATCCTGAACTTAATTTATATGATATAAAAAAAAATAAGGGTTATGGAACTCCTAAGCATATAGCTGCGATTAATAGTTATGGTATAACTGAATTTCATAGAAAAACATTTGGAATATGTAAATATAAATAATTATAAATAATCTATTTACATTTTAATGAATTTCATGATAAACTGCATAGGTTTGTGTATTGACAACTAATTTCATTTTTATTTTTTGTATTTTCGTTAATATCGTCAATATATTAATTCACATCAACAGAACTATTAAACCCTAATTCTTGATAAGAGTCATATCCTGATACTGATTACATTTTAATGAGTTCCATGATATACCGCATATGTTTGCGTATTGACAACTAATTTCATTTTTATTTTTTGTATTTGCATCTAATAATCCTAATACTTGCGGATATACCACATTACAAATTAATGGTGTAGAATTATCATAATCTGTATGATATGCTGCTTTCATTGAAGGTGTTATTTGTTCATTATATTTAGGTTGCGGGCCTCCGAGATCATCCAAAACAATTCTTAAAACATTACTACTTTTAGGATCAAATAACTTATCATTATTTGAACTATATCCACCTGTAAACATAGCATATTTTCTTAAATCTTTATAAAATGGTAAATTTTGATTATATTCTTTTTCTAATACAGTTATAACATAATCAGGGTCTAATTTACTTTTTTTTTTTGCGGTAATATCGTCAATATATTGATTCGCATTATCAGAACTGTTAAACCCTGACGCATAATATGAAACACCATGCAAATTATTTTTCATATTTTTATGATCTTCTGTATTTCCATACACATTCTTATCAAATACGCAGCGATATTTTATTTTAGTATTAGGTGTCCTATTTATTTCAGGAATAATATTATTATTAACATTTAATAAATTATTATATATCATACCTTCTTTAATATGTTCTGGAACCTCTTCTAATTTCCAATAATCAGGGCATAATATATTATTATCTCCATCCATAACTCTTCCAACTTTTCGCGGTTGAAGAGTAAAAATAGCGTTTAATAGATATATAACAATTATTAATGACCCTAATATATATGTAATTACAGCCGGAGCAAATTTATTATATATATATTCTCTACCCCACTCAGTGAATAATATAATAATAAGTAATAAAAAAGCAGATAAACCATATACTATACATACTACAAAAGTCCCTTTATATAGCTCCATTTTTTCATTCTCAAATAATTTTAATTCATTCGCATTTGGGATCTCACCTTTTTTAAATTCTGTATCTTCTGTATATTTAATCTCTGACATTTATATTCTATTATAATATAATATAATATAATATAATACCTTTGAATACCCTAAAATTTCATCATTTCTAATGTTCTTAAACCTTTCTGTGTTGGTAATATTGATCTATCTAATGGAATGGGCATTGTGCTAATATCCATTATGTATTTATCTGATTGCTTGATATTTGATAATATTTCTGGAACACACCAATCAATAACCCGAGTATTTAAGTCAAGAACTTGTTCTTTAATATTATTTGGCGTATTTTTTCCATATTGAAAATATATAGATCTCATTATAATTTTTAAGTCGGTGTCGCTTTGTCTTCCAATATTGTATTTGCCAGCAGAAATATTTAGTATTTTATTGTAAATTCCAGTTTGTAATAAATTTACATTATTATCTGAGAAAAATATTGTTGAAACATCAGTACAATTCATATTGCGCGATATAATATTAGCTGTACTTTCTGTCGGAATTTCAGCGGTTGCTGTATAATTATAATTATTTACTGGCATTAGCGCATTTACTCTTCCATTTAAAAAATTCATTTCTTTATTTCTTAATATATATAATTATTTTCATTTTATATAGTAGTAAGAAGATATGGATAAATGTAAAGAAATTACATATTGCGCTAAAGAGTTATTAAGAACTCATAATATATATATTAATGATACCATAAATAGAAATGAAATTATTGTTTCACTGTCTAATTATATTGATTTGCTTATATTTAATATAGTTGCTGTAATATCAATAATCTGTGCAAATATTGGTGTTAAAAAAGTAATAACCAGCCACATCCAATATTTATCAAAATATATTGATAAAAGATGTTTGAATAGAAGTGGTTCTAAAAAAACTACTAAAATGAGCGGAGGCGCTTTTAATACAGCCGCATTTTATGGTGCTGTTGAACCCCAGTATTCTAAAGATAATTTTACAGGTGATTTGCTTAAAATTGACTTTGCTAACGGTATAGCTCGTAATGCCTTGCCTATGACAGGAGGCGGAGGCATAAATACTCCAAACTGTAATAAACTTGATAAGATAATACTAAAGAAAATAAGAAATATATTTAAGTTTTTCAATATTAAAGTTGATAAACATGCGGTAGATTATATTAAGGGTAAATATGATATGATTATAGGAGATCTTTTACATTGTATTAAAAATATAAAGGGAGAAATTACTTGTAAAAAGGTTGATTCATTAATTAATAAATCTAAATTTATGAAAAAAAAATGATTATATAAATATTAATTATTATATATAAATTAATTACAATAAATGCCTATTATTACAATTGATGGAAATATTGGTTGTTATAAAACAAGTATTCTTAATTATTTTCATAAAAATTATAAATTAGCTATTGATTTAGAGCCGGTTGATAGTTGGACTGATTATTTAGCAAATCTTTATAATACATCAAATAGTAGCTATGATTTTCAAATAAAAGTATGGATAGATAGGTGTTGGATACAGGAAAAAACAAATACAACAGTATTAATGGAAAGAAGCCCGTATTTTATTAAAAATGTTTTTGTAAAAAAAGCATATGAAGATAAAACCATAAATGATATGGAATATGAAAATATAATTAAATTACATAAAACAACAGATGATTTATGGAAACCCAATGGGCAGATTTATTTAAGATCTGACCCCGATAAATGCTTACAGCGAATTAATAAAAGAGAGCGATCCGCAGAAAAAAATATTAAATTAGAATATATACAAAAAATTCATGAACTTCATGAAAAAAATTATAAAGCAGCACTGGATGCTAAAATGAATATTATTGTTATAGATGTTGAAAATAAAAGTATATCTGACATATGTAATGAAATATTATCATGTAATCTGTATAATGATATAGTTAATTACAACAATTAAATACTATTACACCTAATGATAGGTGCTTCTGTCCCTAAAAAGCAGCTATAATAAAGTCTCTCATAATTTTCATATTCAATAGATGGTGATGAACTATGAATTAATTTTCTATTATTAAATATAAGCAAATCATTCATCTCCCATTTAATTTTTATAATATTATCCTTATTTAGAATGTATTTAGACATTAATTCTCTGTAAAGATCATAGCTGTCTTCACAAGACATCTTGTCAAACTTTGCGTATCTAAAAGGCGATAGCATTAGTGCCTTTTTATTTTTACATTCATCTGTATAAATTACAAGTGGTTCCCTATTAATAATAGTTGTTCCAATTTTTTGGTTTGGCATATTAATATCAGTATTAATTCTATTATAACCTGTATAATCATAATATGTATTCATTACATTATTTTCTGAATTAGAATATATAACATTATATTGATTTAATTCTTTTTTTAAATTCATATCAATATTATCATATGCTGATTCCATGCTTGCAAACATAGTTTCGCCGCCAACTGGTGGAGTTTTTAACATATAAATACTTGAAACAATTGGCGGCTTATGTTCACTTACTCCAACAATATCTTGGTGCCATACAGCAGTATTTTTAAAAGGTCCGCTATATTTTAGTGTTACATCTTTGAGTCCATAAAGGTCTTTAATATAACAATTGCCTCTAATAGCAACTTGAGGAACATAATCAACTTGAGAATTATGAAATGGATGAATAATTCTATCATTACTTTTACTATCAAATACTTTGCAAAACTCATAAAAATCTTTGGGATTTAAATTTTGATTTTTAAACATCAACATTGGGACAGCTTTAAACAAATTGGCTAATTCGCTTTTATCATATTCATTTACTTTTTTAACATCAATATTATTGATTACTGCTAAGTTCTTATTAAATGTTGGGAAGGATACTTTTAAAGAATATGTATAATTAATGAGTGCCGCATTCAATATCATTAAATATAATAAAGATGTTATATAATCTATGTAGATTAGGAAACGAATAAAGCGCATGTATCCTGCACGGCCTATGTAAAGCATTCTTTGTTATTATAAGTTTATAATAACAATAATCAATTTTTATTTATATAATAAAAATAAATAGAAGATTATAAAAGTAATTGACATATAGCCTTTTATTTATATTTAATGATTTACATATAAACCTCTATCTAATTCACGTAAATATTTAGCATTTATTTTAGAATTATCGGTAGATACTAAACTATATAGATATGGATAAATAGCATTTGATAATTTTATAGATGCTTCTGTTGGTTCTGTAGTAGGTATATTAGGAACACAATAAATATTATTATTTTTATATTTAATTATTGGGTTTTCTAAAGTTGTAGGAAAAGATTGATCAGTTGTTCCTCCTTGGTCTATAGCAACATCCATAATTATCGGACCTGTTCGCGACATTAATTCTAATAATTCATTATTGATAATCTTTGAAGCTTTCATGCCATTATTATAGATGGAAGATATAACAATATTTGAAAATATTAAAAGTTTTTTTAAATTTTTATCATTCATTTCATATGATTTGTAAATTAAAGGATTATCTTTTTCTATGTTCTTTATTTTTTCATAATTATTATCTATTAAATTTATATTTTGATATCCGAGCAATGCTGCTTGTTCAGCAGCAGCTTTACCTACATTACCTACACCAATTATTGTAACAATAGTATATTTATATATACCTTGAGATTTTTTTAGATTTATAAATTTATCAGCTTCAATCATGGATTTTTTACCTGCTATAATAGACATTGGTGATAATATAGGAAAAATGCCATTGTCATTTTGAATAGTTTCATAAGCATAACATTTTGCTTTGCTTGCGCACATTGCTTTAATTAATTCATTATTTCCGGCAAAGTGAAAAAATGATAATATAGTATGTTTTGACTTAATTAAAGTATACTCTTTTGGTTGCGGTTCCTTGACTTTAACAATAATGTTAGCTTTTTCATAAATGTCTTCAATATTATTAAGAATTATAGCACCGCATTCTATATATTCGGCATCACTATATCCTGCTTCTTCGCCAGCATTTGCTTGAACATATATTATAATATCCGAGCACTCTTTTAACAATTTATTAATCTCATTTGGAACAATTGAAACCCTTCTTTCAAACCCTTTAATTTCTTTGGGAATGCCAATAATATGCATATTAAGTAAATAATGTTAGTTATATTTATATAAGTTATGAAATTATTATATATATATATATATATATATATATATATATATAAAGTATTTTTTAATTATTATCTGTTAAACATTTTAATGCTTCAAGAATAATCTTTTTATCTGTTCCGCAATATGAAGTTGTTTCAATATTATCTTTATAAAATTTAAAATAAGGAATTGATGAAATATTATAATAATCACTTATTTCACTACCATCTTCAATGTCTATTTTTAAAAATTTTATATTTGGATAATTAATTATTAATTCCTCAATAAATGGTGATATTTCTTTACATGGTTTACAAAATGATGCTGAAAAGTTAGCAACAACATATAAATTATTATTTAAATATTGATTATATTCTTCTAACGTTTTAACATTTATTACAAGGGTATTCATATATATATCTTTTATTGTTAGATAGAATTAAAAATGTTTAATAATTTTCGCACGTTTTCTAAAATTTTGATAAATATATAAAAAATTGATAAGTAATAGTATTATATCTTGTAATACATTTAGAAGAATAAATGCCTGTGAAAAAAGATGTTGATATCGGTATTGTGCCTGTTGTTGATAAAAAGGTTGAAGATAAATATAAGAAATATGAACTTCTTGAGCATATTTTAGCTCTTCCAGATACATACATTGGCTCTATTGAACCACAAAAAATAACAAGCTATGTTTATGATGAAACTACTAAAAAAATGGTTACTGATGAACTAACATATATTCCTGGATTGCTAAAGATATTTGATGAGGTTATTGTAAATGCGATTGACCATTCTATGCGTCTTAAAGCAGATGAAGCAAAAGGAAAGGAAGATATTAAACATGTTAAGAATATCAAAGTAACTATTGACAAAGAATCTGGACGGATTACTATAATGAATGATGGTAATGGCGTTGATATTAAAAAACATAGTAGTTATGGTGATTTATGGATACCTGAGCTTATTTTTGGCGAACTTCTAACTTCTACAAATTATGACAAGGGCGAAGAGAAGATTTGGGGCGGTAAAAATGGCTATGGTAGCAAACTTACTAACATTTTCTCTAAAGAATTTGTAGTTGAAACAGTAGATCATTATACTAAGAAAATTTATACACAAACATTTAGCAATAATATGACACAAAGGACAAAACCAGAAGTTAAAGCATCTTCTAAAATGCCATATACGCAAATTAGTTTTATTCCCGACTATGAAAAATTTGGTATGAAAAATATGACGGAAGATATATATAAATTGTTTAAGAGGCGTGTTATTGATGCCTGTGCTACAACACCTAAGGAAGTTACAGTATATTTTAATGGCGAAAAACTAATGATTAAAGATTTTGAAAAATATTGTGAGTTATTCCTTGACAAAAAAGAGCAGCCATTTGTGTATGAAGCATGCGGTGAAAGATGGGAAGTAGTTGCTTCAATATCAAGTTCTGGTTCATTTGAGTTTCTCTCATTTGTTAATGGGATTAATACAATCAAAGGTGGCAAACATATTGAATATATTACAAATATGATTACTAAAAATCTTGTTGACATGACACTTTCTAAGAAGAAAAAAGTAGTTAAAACACAACATATCAAGGATAATCTATTTGTATTTGTCAAAGCATTAATTGTTAATCCAAGCTTTGATTCACAAAGTAAAGAAACGCTAACAACTCCTGTTGCGAAGTTTGGGTCTAAATGCGAACTAAGTGATAAGTTTTATGATAAACTATTTAAAATTGGTATTGTTGACAAGGCACTGAGTATTACAGAGTTTTATGACAAGAAAAAGTTAGTAAAAACAGATGGTAAGAAAATATCTCGCATTATAGTTCCTAAACTGGATGATGCGAATTTTGCGGGGACAAAGCAAAGCGCAGAATGTACTCTTATTTTAACTGAAGGTGATTCTGCTAAAACAATGGCTGTTGCTGGACTCAGTATTATTGGTCGCGATAAATATGGTGTGTTCCCTTTGCGTGGTAAAATATTGAATGTGAAAGATGCAACTCTACAAAAAATCACAGACAATCACGAGATTACAGCTATTAAAAAAATTCTCGGTCTTGAGCAAAATAAAAAGTATACTGATTTAAGTCAATTAAGATATGGTTCTATTATGATTATGACAGATCAAGATCATGATGGTAGCCATATTAAAGGTCTTATATTTAATATATTTCAAAGTATGTGGCATGAGTTATATGAAATCCCTGGTTTTCTAACATCAATGCTTACACCAATTATCAAAGCTACAAATAATAGGGGGAATGAGATTATTGAGTTTTATAATATGTCAGATTACGAAAGATGGGGAGAAACTGATATTGCGAAGAATGGTTCTTGGAAAATCAAGTATTACAAAGGGTTAGGAACATCAAATGACCAAGAGGCAAAAGAATATTTCAAAAATATGAAAAAAATTACTTATAAATATGACAAAGATGCTGACGAAGTTATTGACTTAGCATTTAATAAAAAGCGTGCCGATGACAGAAAAGAGTGGTTAGCAAATTATGATAAAGATAATGTATTAGATTATACAAATCTTGAGATTAATTTCAAAACATTTGTAGATAAAGATTTGATTCATTTTAGTAATCGCGATTTACAGCGTTCTATTAATCATATTTGTGATGGTCTCAAAGAGAGCACGCGCAAGATTTTATTTGCCTGTTTTAAGAGGAAATTATATACTAATGAAATTAAGGTAGCACAATTATCTGGTTATGTTAGCGAAGTATCAGCATATCATCATGGTGAAAATTCGCTACAACAGGCAATTGTTGGTATGGCTCAAATATATATAGGAACAAATAATATTAACTTGCTATCTCCAAATGGTCAGTTTGGTAGCAGATGTCAAGGAGGACAGGACGCATCATCAGCAAGATACATTTTCACATTATTGTCTAAACTAAGTAAATTAATTTTTAAGGAGGAAGATAATAATATTTTAAATTATCAAGATGATGATGGGCAACAAATAGAACCGGAGTTCTATATACCTGTTATTCCTATGGTTCTGGTTAATGGCGGTATTGGTATTGGCACAGGATATTCTACAAATATCCCTCAATTTAATCCGAGTGAAATTATTGCGGCATGTAAATTTATATGTAATTCTATTAAACTCGCTGATTTAAATGGAGATACTGAAGAGGGTATGGATAATATTTATGAAACTATAGATATATTAGATATTGATGATTTAGTGCCTTATTATTTAGGTTTTAATGGAACCATTAAGAAAACTGAAAATAATTCATATATAAGCAAAGGGATATATAAATGGATTGACAATGAAACTGTTGAGATTACAGAATTACCTATTGGAACTTGGACTGAAGATTATAAAGAGTTTTTAGAAAATATGATTACAAATAATTTAAATAATTTGAAGTATATTGAAAATCATTATACATCTAAGAATGTTAAGTTTATATTACATTTTAATCAGAATGTTCGTGAAACACTTGAGGATAAATTTGAACAATTGTTTAAAATGTCATCAAGTAAAAACTTGAGTATTAATAACATTCACTTGTTTAATAAAAATGGGGCTATCCAGAAGTATGATAATACTACCGAAATTATTAAAGAATGGTCAAAAACTCGCATTCTAAAATATATGGAAAGAAAGGAATATCAAATTAAGATATTAGAGAAAGACTTCCTTGTATTATCTGCTAAAATCCGCTTTATTATAGATGTTATTTCAGGTAACATTCAAATTATGAATAAAAAAATGGCTGATATTGCTAAAAGATTAGTAGAACTTAAATATCCGCGAATCAATACAGATAATAACCATGCTAATATTATTATTGCTGGTAATATTGATGATGAAGAAAAAGATGTAAATGATGATGGAGAGAAAAATAAAGATATTAAGGACTTTAACTATCTTCTTAAAATGCCCATATCGCAACTTACATTTGATAGAAAAATTATATTAGAAAAAGAGGTTAATGATTTAAATACTAATCTTAATAATTTACGTAATAATCGTATTGAAGATTTGTGGCTGTCTGATTTAGAAGAACTTGAGAACGCATGGAATGAACATAGAGATATCATATTAAAAGAATATGATAATGATCGCAAAGGTATTATTGAGCCTAAAGCGGGTAAAAAAAAGGCTAAAAAATAAAAATATACAAAAATATTAAATTAACTAACTTACTCTCTATTCTTTATAATTTTTTATTTTTGTGATGCAAAATATTTAATACTTGAATAACTTCTTTTTATTTGATTTATTTGATTTATTTGATTTATTTGATTTATTTGATTGGCACCAGTAATAATTTGTTTTGTAAACTTTGACATGTTATTGTTGTTTGCGTTTGGCATTTTAAGTATGTGTTGATAATGCTATATTTAGCTATAGTCAATTTTTTATAGTTAAATATAAAAATAGAACAGTAATAATTTACAATATTTATTATATTAGACTCATGGACCATCTTTTTCTTATTCTAAATGCTGTATAAATAATTTCTTCACAAAATGATAATTTTACAAGATTTGTATTTATATATTTTATTTTTTTTATTAATTTTTGTTTATTATTTATTATAATATCATAAATTGCTTTAATATTTTTTGTAAATTGAGATTCTATTTGTGGTTTATTAATTATTGTTACATTGTAAACAATTGTAAGATTTATATTATTACTTTTAGTTTTAGTATTTTGCTCTTTAAGCTTTTTTACTTCTTTTTTTTGAACTCTTTTATTTTTTATCTTAAGATTTTTACAGGCATTATAATAATAATCATCAATTTCCTTCTTGGTATTTAAGGTTGTAGGCATATTTGCCATAATTTCCTTAATGCTGATCGCATAAGTAGTTTTGCTACTCATTTTTGCTTAGTGAGGTAGATTTGTTAGCTACAGCTTGCTTTTATATCTAACAATAGACAAGAGGTTGTTTATGTAATAGTTTAATTATATGGGTTTAATCAATTTTACTAATATTATTATAAATATTATAACATAATTATTCATACAAAAAATATTATATTTTACAAATTTATTTAGTAAAATTATTATGAGTTTATATTAAATCAGATAATATTAAATGTTTGAATAAAAAAGATATTATTTATATATAAAAAATTATAAAAATGATATGTTATTTATTATTGATAAATAATTACTGAAAAACAAAGCAAACCAACGCAAACCAACGCAAACCACACCACATCAATATATGGACTTCAATCTTCTTGAAGAAGATATTGTACATGATATTATATCACAATGTTCTGTTATTTCTATTTTGAAACTATATAATGTAAATCGTAATTTTATATCTAAAGAATTCTTAAATATACTTATAAAGAATAGGTGGGGAATTAATATTTATAAAAGTTTAAGCAATAGTATTTTGAAACATGATTGTTTAAATTTTCATTTTAATAAAAAGATATCATCGTCATCATTTAATATTTGCGCAAATAAATCAATACAAAATAACACTATTTGGAATACAAATAGCATCATGTGTTTAAAATATAATAATAGCAAGGATAAAGATGTAGCACTTGATGAATTACTTATATACTATGAAAACATTTTCCAATACAATAATCCTACTATTACAAAATCAAAATCTGTATATAAAAATACAGGGGATATTAACATTTTTAAAGGATTAATTGGTGATGCGTTTGATCTAAATATTTTAGCATATGTAAATATTTATAAAATATATGAAATATTCAAGTCATCTTTCACAATTGGTAAGATGTCTATATATAAAGAAAAGTTTAAAAATAATTTTATAGAGAATTTTGATGTTTCATATTTGCGAATGTGTATTAATACTAAATCTAAAATATCTACAAATATTTTACAAGATATTTTACAAAGAATAGGTATTGAAAAAATGTGTTGCAAGAGACTCAAAATACTACATTTGAATATAAAAGATATTGGGCAAAAATATTTAAAATTATTGAACACTATATTTGATAATTGTGTGGATGTTAAATATAACAAGTTTAGAATTTATATTGCCATTCAAATATGTAAATTTATGCTTATATTTAAAGAACATTTAGAAAAAAATAATCCAATTGTGGGAAAAATGTGGGTTTATAATAATAGCTTAGAACGTAAATTAATACCTACGCCTGGATACATAAATGACTATGCTATATTTGAAATATCTTATATCCTTTCAAAATTAGCATAATTAGCATAGTTTTATATTTAATATTTATCCGCAAAATATGTAAGTGCCTGTTTTTTATATATTGTTACTGTAAATGTTTTACCTTTATACATCTCAATATATAATGTATTTCCATCATATATTTCATTACATCCAATATCATCATCACATTTCATATTATCATGACTAATTGGCAATCGTAGCATAGTATTTTTATCAGTTGTCGTATAGTAATTCCATCTATCACTATGGTTATTTGCTCTTTTGCTAAATAAAGGCAATATAATAGGTTCTTTTTCATCATTGGATGTTAAAATACCTACTTGCTGATATTCTCTGTTGTTGTCATAAGATGGCAATTCCTTAGGATATATTGGAATACTATTATTTACATTTGGACATACTGGACATACTGGACATACTGGACACGCTGGGCAACTATCTATCTTAACATTTTTATCAACAATAATAATATCTTTTTTATTACTATTATTACTCTTAGAATAATAGTAATAAAAAAGATAGCTAACAATCAATAGTAATACTGCTAAGACAAATATTACAAAATATAAAATATATGTGTTATTGATATTTTTTTTTACAACCATTTATATTATCTTTATATACTATTATCTATTACTTTTATTTTTTTTAACAACACCAAATGATAGACCATAAGTTATGTAATCATGTATACCAAAAAATCTTGGGTTTCCTGAAATAATATTAATATGATAGAACCATTTAAATGGTATTATAAGTAATTTATTTTTATTTAATAAAATTGTTGTGAGTTTTTGATTATAATCTGATATTATATCTGGTGAAATAGGGACATTATTTTCATGTTTCGTAAGAGGATTTCCTAATGTAATTTCAATAGAGTTTTCTTCTTTCTCATCCGCATATATTAAAAAATATTTAAAATTATTAATATTCCAGTTCAAAATATTTGGAATATTAACATCATATTCAATAATATTATAACTAAACCAATTAACTAATATATCATCTATATTTTTAATACTATCTTGAATAATTATTGGTTGTTTATTATATAGTAAGTTAAAATCAAAATGCGATGCTTCTACTTGGTAAATTATTAATTCATCATTGTAAATATAATATAATGAAGCATATATTATTATTAATAAAATAAATAAAAATATATAATTATAATAATTCATTTTATAAATAATAATATTATTATATTCACTATATTTTCACATATATGTAATAATTATTTTTATATATTATAAGAGTAATATAAATAATTTATGTCTGAATTTGATAATTTTGGAATAATTTTTAAAAATACAATAGTTACTATTATCATTATTATATTAATATTATGTTTTATACCGACATGTACCTATATTTATGGTATTTTTAAATATAAAAATGAAGATAAATTACTTAATGAATTTATTACAACTCCAATAAAAATAGATATGGAACATAACACATTTGAAAATATATATTTACTTTGCAATTATATACCATATAAAAGAATTAAAAGATGTACTGAATATAAGCCAGGTGATGAAGATTTAAAAAATTATAATACATTTATAGTTCATGCATATAATATACAAAAAAAATTTGATAAAATTAAAAAAGAATGTGAAGGGCATTTCTATAATGATATTAAAAAGAATTCTGACATAGCAATACAAAAAAATAAAGATTTACGTCTTGAAAAAGAGGATAGGATACTTCAAACATATTTAGGTAACGAACCTAAAAATAATGAATTGATGTTTAAATATCTTAAAGGAATATTTAGTGTATTAAATTGTTTAGGTGATTTTGGTAAGGATTTAGCAAAACTTTTAGTAAAAATTGTTGGCTTTTTTGTTCCAGTTGCCGCAGCAGGCTTTGGTAATCATGTATTAGTGGGATTTTTTATACTTGTATTTATAATATTTATGATATTATATTTTGTTAAATTAAGGAACACAAACTCTGTTACAACACCCACAGTAAATCCTAATCCAAATACGGTAACAAAATCATCTTTTTCATGGTTTAATGGGGATTCAATATGGTCTGAATTTTCTGAAACATATAAGTATTATGATAACATGATGAATACATTTAGTTTTAATTTTGACGAATATACCGGCGGAATTTTTAGCACAGATGATAATACAGAAGGTGGAGCTGGAGCTAAAAATGGTAATACAAAGAGTCTTACTATAAATAGGGGTGTACAAGATGAAGGTAAACGATATGATAATTTATCTTATATTAAGTTGTGGAATTTAGGTTTAACTGAAGGTTTACCTATTAATATAAAAGAAAATGAATATTATAATATTTATTTACCTGAAGAAAAATTTAAATTTGAGAATTATCCTTCTTCTATTGTTAAATGGAAAGTAGAAACTTCTTTAAAAAATCCAAAAGAAAAAATATGGAAAATAAATTGTAGTGAAATAGATAAAATTAAAAATACTGCTATCCCTGCTTTTATTAATGATGTTAATGATAAAGAAAAATGTGTAATTAATATAAATGGGTTAGAAACAGCTAATACAGATGCTATTAAAGATAATGATCAGTTTATATATACAACCGAAAAAATTAAATAGAAATAAATGTTCTTGTATATTTTGTTAGTATTTATTATCTAATATATTTTTAAAGGTATATAAATGGGAGAAATTAATTCTTGCGAAGGAATAACAAAAAATAATTATATATGCAGGACAACTAATAATAATGGCAGTAATATTTATAATTTAAATCTTGATAATGAAATTATTAAGAAAGAGAACAAAATATCAAATCAATATATATATATAACAAAAAATCAAATATCATTAACTAACTCATCTAATCATTATCTTGTGGTTGATGAAAAAGCACACTGTAGTAAAACATGGCAAGATTGGTTTTGTATTCCTAATTATCATAATAACAATAGTTATAATAAATACCCAGATACAGAAATTATGTCAGTTGGAACTTGCTACAAGGAATGTGATACAGAATATATAATAAGTAACCCTAATAAATGTTATAAATATACATCTGAGAATGATTTAATTTATAATCCACTTGCTATTATTGCTTTATTAGGATCTCAGTTTCATAATGAAACTATTGGTATTAGAGGGTCTTATTTAAATGATTTATATAGGGTAAATAATAATGATACATTTATAAAGGATACATATGTTAAAGAATTACTTAATAAAAAATTACCCATAGGTGATACAAATCAAGAAAAATTTTTATTACAAATATTAAAAAAAATTATTGATAAAACAGATAATTATTTAATTTCAGATATTAAAGATGATATAAAATCAAGAATTACAAATTTTATTTCATTTCTTAATAAAAATGAAATAAAAACAAATATAGAAAAAAAAAATATTTTTTTGAATAAAATAAAAAATTATAGTTTTGATATTGATAGATTAGACATCATTTATGGAGAAGATAAAAATAAAAAGTCAAAATTTATAAACATTATTGCTTACGCATATAATATTGCACGTCTAATATTATATGATACTAATTCTGATAAAGCATCTACAAATATAGCAGTAACTAAGAAAATAAATGATATATTAATAATTATTGTTCCGTCTCTTGGTGATCCTGATAAAAATTTACTTTGTTCAATATTTAAATATGCGTGTTATAATTGTTTTAATTATAATTTTCAATTATTTGATAACTATTTTAAAAAAAAAAATTTTGGTAATAATCATGAAATTATGAGGATATCATTAATCAAATCAGACAAATTTACAGAATATTTTAAAATTTGTGATAAAATAGAGCTTACAGAAATTATAGTTTCAAAAGGATCCAAATATACTATTCCTTATAATAATATTGGATTTTATAATCATTATTTACTATCTGAATATAGTGATAATACAAGATATATTATTCAATTATTATTAATATTTACTATTATATTTTGTCTTATTCTAATTATATGTTTATTTTATATGCTTTTAATGTTTAAACTACCTTTCTTAAAATATTCACTAATACACTATATTACACATTATGTTAATTATGTTCATTTATTTTATAAATGGCTTACATTTAATTTACTAAAAAATATATCTCTTGGTTACCTTTTTATATGCAAGTTATGTAAATATAAATGGAATATAACATCTGCTGTAATGAATATTATTAATATATGTATTTTATTTTATCTTATTAGTTATTTATTTACATCAATTATTGATTTATTTAAAATTGATTATATGACTTTATTAGCTAATATTAATTATGATGGTAAAGGTGGAGACACTACTATGTCTATTGTCAATCATAAAACAAATTCTACTATATTTTATTATCTTCTATGTATATATTTGATAAGTATATATATATATTCTGCTTATTTAATAAGATATAGCAAAAGTTCAAGCGAATATGATATTATATCAAATTTTGATGCTGAAGATTCAATAACTGAAAATTATTTGAATAATCTACTATTATCAGAATATGCTTCTAATATGTATTCAAATTTTGATTCTTCATATACAATTAAAGAATTCGCAAAAGCGTCTAAAGTTGCTATTACTTATCATAATGATAGCCCAGAAAGTGTTAAAGAACCAGCTAAAAAGACTAATTGGTTTAATTATTTTACGAAAGCAAGTAAAGATATTAATAATTTTTTAAAGAAAGATGATTCTAATGATAATCCTGAACCTGAAAAAAATTTTGATAGTGATACTCCAGAAACACCTCCTCCTACATCTCCTCCTCCTACACCTCCTCCACCACCTCCTCCTACACCTCCTCCTCTACCACCTCCTCTACCACCTCCTCCTCTACCACCTCCTCTACCACCTCTCCTCAATAATCATACCTTTCCTTATCCTGGTTTTCCTCAACAATATCAACCACCTCAATCACCTCAATTACAATATCAACCACGTCCGCAATCTCCGACGCAACCTCAAAATATGTTCCCTAATCAGCAACCTCAATATCTTCAGCAACCTCAAAATATGTTCCTTAATCAGCAACCTCAATATCTTCAGCAACCTCAATATCTTCAGCAACCTCAATATCTTCAGCAACCTCAACAATCTCCTTATCATGGTGTTTCTCAACCACCTCAACCTCCTTATGGCTTTGGCCGAGGGAGAATATAGTTTATATTTAATATATAATAAATATTTACTGTATATATTTATTAAATATATTTAAAGGTATCATTAATAGAATTATTAAATGGATGATAATAATATATATTTGCTAAATATAAAAACAATTCAGGCATCAACATTTAAACAAGTTATTGATGCCTTGAAAGAAATACTTATGGATGTTAATTTAGAAATTGATGAGACAGGAATTAAAATTGTTGCGATGGACAATACACATATTGTTTTAATACATCTCAAACTTGAAGCAGATAAGTTTGAGATATATGAATGTGAAAAAAAAATATATGTTGGCATAAACATGTTGAGACTACATGCTCTTATAAAAACAATTACAAATAATGATATATTATCATTATATATTTTAAAAGATGACCCGAATCATCTTGGTATTACTATAGATAATAATGAAAAAAATTATAAAACTAACTATAAATTATCTGTTCTTGACATTGATGTGCTTAACATTCAAATACCTCCTGTAGATTTTCATACAATTATTAATATGCCTTCATCGTATCTTCAAAAGATTATTCGTGATATGCACAATCTGGCAGAGTTTATTGAGTTTAGAAACATTAATGATAAGCTTATTCTAAGTTGTAAAGGTGATTTCTGTTATCAAGAAACAATTTTAGGTTCAGATAAATCTCAATCTATTACCATAAAAAAAAACAGTAGCGAAGAAGATCAGGAAATAATTCAAGGAATTTTTAGTCTTAAATATCTTTCTATTTTTACTAAATGTACTAATTTGTCTAATACAGTTGAAATATATCTTAAAAATAACTACCCTATTATTTTGAGATATACAATTGCTTCTTTAGGAGAAATTAAACTATGTTTATCACAACAAGATATTAGTTGATGGGGGGGAGAGTATGTCTTTAATTATTTTTATTATTTGAATAAATATGTGTTATTTTACACTTATAAAAACAAAAATTGTTTATTATTGCTATAACTTTTATAATTAAAGCAAACAACTAACAAAACAAAGGACAAATAATGAATATTCAGACTCAAAAAGAATTGATAAAAAAGAAGCATTTAGAGTGGTTTATTCAGAAAGAAGAACTTAAAGAAGCTATGAATAAATTGCCTATATATGAAAGGGCTATTATTAAGGAAGTTCTCCTACAAATACAAAATGATGAAATTAATAATAAAAATTGTAAACGAAAAGCTGAAATAGAAGCAATTTGTTCTGCAAGATTAGATGACCTTTTGAAGAAACAAAAGAAGCGCGTGGAGGAACAACAGCTTGCTACAGAACAAAAAAATAAAATTCTGAAAATGAAAGCTGTAGGTTTATTGTCTATAGGAACATTAGTGTATGTATGCGCAGCAATTATAACGCGTTAATGAAATAATGAAATAGAAATTTATATATATATATATATTTTATATATATTATATATTTTATATATATTATATATTTTTTATATTTTACAAAAGTCTTTGTAGAAAACTGACAATATAAAATAAAATGATATTAAATTAGCTATCCAACACCACATAGACCCCCAAGTATTAGTTTCTTTATATAGTATTATAGATATAATAAGAATTATTGTTACAAATATTAATGTTAGATACATTTTATCAATTATCCAACGCAATGATAGGAAGGTATACCATATAGCAATAATATATATATTCCAGTTTAACCATTTCCAAGACAAATGTCCATTTTTACTTGAAACTGATGAAAATTGGATAGTATTTACTGGTATTATAATTGTATATAGTATTATAATAAACACAAAATATGCTACTAATAAATATGGTATCAATTCGGAATGTCTCTCTATTTTTACAATATTAAATATTGGTTGGCATAATATAACAAATAATGCTATTTGCGATAGCAACCTATTAGAAAATGTTTTAGACCAAATAAAATATTCTATTAATTGTATAATTATAAATGATTGATAAAATATGAAACCAAGTATATTAGTAACACCATTATAATAAGCGAATGATGAAGCAAATAAACCAAAAATATATGTATTTAATGATATAGACGCATTCCAGCACATTACAATATTATAATATTCTATATAATCTTATTTTTTTTAATTTAACCAAGGTAAAACACTATCTTTATCAATTCTTCCTAAATCATACTCTACCCAATCTATTATATGTAATTTAGGATTTGAAAATTCATCATCTGGTAAATTTACAATATCTTTTGTTGGTCTTTCATATGTATAAAATTTCTTAACATTATAAGCTTTTGCGAGAAAGAAAAATATACGATTAATACGTTGCCTTAATAATGAAGCATACATAATTGTATATATTTTAAATAGCTCTCTTTTCATAAAGGATACTTTAGAATTTTTATTTGTAAAAAAATTAATACAAGCTTTTATAAATTCATTGATATCTTTATATCCAAAATGAGGTATAGCAAATCTTTGTTTAAAATATTTTTGATTTTTAGGAAAATCGCGTAATAATAGGAAGAGCATAACACTTCCAGTTCTGCCTGCGCCCGCGAAGCAATGAATAACAACACTATTTGATGGTTCTTTTGTATCTTTAATTGTTGATATTATTTCCCACGCGGATAGACTACCTGCTCTCATATCCTTGTATCCAATTACATTATAATATTTAGTATTAAATGATGGATCTACTTTTTTTACTATTTCATTAGCAAGCTCCCATATTTCAGGTTCGCAATATCTATCATAAGGGTTGCAACCAATACCATCAGTCATAAAAGGATGTTCGCGATTTGTTGCGTTAGCACAGTTATGTAAATCTACAATATTATATATTTGATGATTAAATAAATAAAATATAGTTTTTAATAATTTTAATCTATCAAATTGATGAGGGAGCTGCATGCCATACATATAAAAATCATTAGATGGTTTATAAAGTTCATTAATTTTATTAGGAAGAGGATAAGTAATTTTACTTGCCTTTATCAAATCTATTATATATTTTTTTTCTTTTCCTTCTGATTTTTTTATTTCTAATATTCCTTTTAAATTTTCTAATTGTGTTTTTTTCTGTAGAGATTCAAGAACAGCTTGTCTTGCGTTTGTTAAAGCAAACATAAAATAAGCTTCTTCGCGATCATTTTTTTCAGCAGGTGTCTCATTTAAAATTTTTTTTTCTATTTTTTCTAATTCTTCCATTGGATTTCCACCAGTTTTTTTGTTTTTCTTGCTTTTTTTACCACCTTTTATCTCATCTGTATTATACTTACTATATCCCGTAATTATTTCATACCAAGTTTCCCACCATTCTTTTCTTAATTCTTCTTTTGATTTTATTGGATTTGATTTTGGATTATCTAAATCTAAGCTGTTTTTACCTACTTCATTTAATAATATTTCATAGGTTATATTTTCTGGCGGGATTTTAGCATTTATCTTTTCACCTTTATAAATAAGCTGTGCTAATTTTGCTAATTCTGGATTTGCTTTATATTGCTTACTGTTAGAAGATTTAGATGTTTGTGATTGAGTTTGTTTTATTGATTCTTTAAAAAGTTTAGTGAAAAAAGGATGTATTGTAGAACCTTGATTAGATTTATGTCTTAAGGTAGATGATGAAAATAATAAAGATGTCTTTGGTTTTATTGTAGCCATTCTATTATATTATTAGAAACAAAAAGGATATATTATTTGTATGTTAATCTAATAAGAATATTAGATGCAATAAAAAAAGTTATAAGGCCATTATTTTTGGATATAAAATATATTTAAAATATATATTTTGTATTTTACTAAAAGTATTTTCTAATACAATCATTATTTCATTCATACATTGAAAATATTTTTTTGAATATATAATATAATCATCATATATCATATATTTAATATATTTATTAATTTCATTAAAAATTGTTTGAAATCGGTTCATTATAAATAAAATTATATTATATTTCTTTAAGTATAATAATAATTACTAATAATATCTAAAATTCAGCATCAAGAGTAAATTTGCGTATATCTGTATGTTCTTGCTTACCTCCTACATTTGCCTTACTATATTGTGAAACGCGACTTTCAAAAAAGTTAGTTTTTGTTTCAATAGATATTCTTTCCATAAAAGGAAAAGGATTATTTGAGTTCCATATTTTATCATAATTTAATTGTGTTAGTAATCTGTCTGCTACAAACTCAATATATATAGACATTAAATCTGAATTCATACCAAGCATAGAACATGGAATACTTTCAATAATAAAATTCTTTTCAACTTCTACTGCTTCCTTAACTATATTATGAACTAATTCTTGCGGAAGACGGTTCTCAATTTTTGAATATAAAAGCACCGCAAATTCAACATGCATACCTTCATCCCTACTAATTAATTCATTAGAGAATGATAATCCTTGCATTAGACCTCTTTCTTTTAGCCAAAAAATACTACAAAAAGCGCCACTAAAAAATACGCCTTCAACTAAAGCAAACGCAAGTAGTCTCTGTGAAAATGGTGCATTTTCATCATTAATCCATTTGAAGCACCACTCTGCTTTTTTCTTAATACAAGGCATATAATTAATCGCATCAAATGCTTCGTGTTTTTCAATAGGGTCTTTAAAATATGTATCTATTAATAGCGAATAAGTTTCAGAATGAATATTCTCAATAGACATTTGAAAAGCATAAAAAAATTTAGCTTCAAGAACTTGAACATCGTTTAAGAAACGCTCGCCTAAATTAATATTTACAATTGTATCACTTGAACTAAAAAACGCTAATATTTGCTTAATAAAAAACCTCTCATTATTATTTAATTTATTAAAATCTGCTAAATCTTTACTTAAATCTAATTCTTCAGATGTCCAAAAACAGCTTAGTGCCTTCTTATACATTTCCCACATATCATAATGCTGAATTGGAAAAATAGTTAGGCGAGTGTTAGGTTCAAGAAGAGGCTCATTATTTTTAGACATTATATTATAATAGCAATATATATTTATATAATAAATAAAAAAAATTTTAATAATAATTATTTATAATAATTTTTTTCTCTTTAATTTGGTTATTAATTCCTTCTTAGTATAAGTGACTCTTTTATCATTTATAGTTGTTGAAAGTTTAATTTGATTAGCTTTACACAAACTCTTAATATATTTCATACTTATATCAGTATGTTTTGATTTATTACGACGACCTCCTAATATAGGAGCTGGAGGTATTTCAGCTGGCGCTTGAGCTACTTGTTGAGCTTGCGCAGGTGCTGCTTGTGCTGCTTGTGCTTGCGCTGGTGCTGCTTGTTGTGCTTGCGCAGGTGCTTCTTGTTGTTCTTGATAATATGGATAAAAATTAGATAATTGTTCAAAATTATTTGATTTTTTTAATTCTTCATATTTTCCATTTATTAAATTTGTAATTTCTTCGCTACTTTTATACACAGATAAATTTCTTAAAAATGTTTGTTGTTCAATTAATATATTTGCTATATAATTATTATAATAATTTGCTATCTTATTCGCATTTTGAAGAAGAGTTTCCTTATCTTTAAGATTAGGAAATTGTGAAATTTTAGTATTAAAAATATTTTTTTGATTATCATCCATTTTATCAATATCTTCTATACTATAAATATATATTTTATAATATCTATATTATTTTCTTCCTCTTCAATTTGGTTATTAATTCTTTTTTTTTATAAACAATACGCACTCTATTTACAACTCTTGAAAGTTTAATTTGGTTAGCTTTACACATATATTTTATGTCTTTCATACTCATATTATTACGATGACCTCCATTTGTATTATTATATATATTTTTATTATTTATGTTGGTTTTGTTGGTTCTAATATTTTTTTTTATTAATAATGAATCATTTGTATACTTGCTCATATTAAGTTTTTTGAGTTTTTTTTTTGCGTCTTCTTCTTCTTGTTTCTGTATTATCTGTTCAATTATTTCTTGAATATCTTCTGATAAATTTCCAAATTTACTATCATATAATTCTTTAATAACATCTTCTCTTGTTTCAACTCTTCTTAAAGACATTTATCTATATATAGTAAATAATATTTTAAGCAGAGCATAATACACAAGTATCTCCATTTTCTTCAACGCATCTTCTCTTTTTCTTAGCAAATTCAGGATCAATTGTAAATTGCTGTGTTTTTGCCTTAGGTCTTGTGCGAAGATAATATGAACCAGTTTTTAATCCTTTTGAATGTCCATAAAAATGCATTGATGACAGTTTTTGAAAATCAGGATCTTCCATAAATATATTAAGGCTCTGTGTTTGACAAATGTATTGCCCTCTATCAGCTGACATATCAATAATATTGCGTTGCTTAATTTCCCATGCTGTTTTATAAATTGCTTTTAATTCATCATCTATTTCTGGAATATTTTGAACACTTCCTTCATGTAAAATAATTGTATCTTTAAGCTCTTTATTCCAAAGACCTCTGCTAATTAAATCATTAATTAAATATTTATTAATAATAATAAACTCACCGCTTAATGTTTTGCGCTGAAAAATATTATTTGTGAATGGTTCAAAGCTCTCGTTAAATCCCATAATTTGTGATGTTGATGCGGTTGGCATAGGTGATAATAGTAAACTATTGCGAATACCATATTCCTTAATATCAGCACGTAGCTTATCCCAATCATATCTTGTGCTTGGCACAGCATTCCATAGATCAAATTGAAACAACCCTTGCGAAATAGGGCTACCTTCAAATGAACTATAAGCACCAATATATTTAGGATTGGCAATATCTTTCTCAAATTCATTTACATATGTTCCAATACTTACATCTAATATTTTGTTATTAATATTTTTAATATCATTGATAATTTGATGACGTTTCTTTGATAATTCCATAGAAGCCTCTGTAGCAGCATGGTAAATTGTTTCAAAAATATCCTTATTTAATTGTTTAGCATTATCACTCTCAAAAGGAAATCTAAGCTTAATAAATACATCTGCCAAGCCTTGAACTCCTATTCCAATAGGCCTATGTTTTAAATTTGAAACACGCGCTTTTTCAACTGGATAGAAATTTTTATCAATAACCTTATTTAAATTCTTTGTAATTACCTTTGTAATCTCATGTAATTTTTCAAAGTTAAATACTCCTTCCTCAATATATGTAGGGAGACATATAGAAGCTAAATTACATACACCAATCTCTTCTGGAGAAGAATAAATTAATACTTCAGCGCATAAATTACTTGATTTAATAGTTCCCAAATTTTTCTGATTGCTCTTTTTGTTAGCAGCATCTTTGTATAAAATATAAGGAACTCCTTGCTCAATTTGTGCTTCAAGAATTTTGAACCAAAGGTCTTGTGCGTTTATTTGCTTAATATATTTGCCTTCGCTTTCATATTTTTCATATAAATTTTTAAAGTCATCACCATATACATCACTTAATCCTTTACATTTATCTGGACACATAAGAGACCATTTGCCTTCAGTTTTAACACGTTCCATAAATAAGTCTGAAATCCATAGAGCAAGAAACAAATCACGACATCTATCCTCTTCACTTCCATGATTTTTCTTAAGTTCCAAAAAACTCTCAATATCACTATGCCAAGTTTCAAGATATACCGCAATGCTCCCAAGTCTTTTTCCTTCTTGATCAATATATCTTGCTGTATTATTGAATACTCTTAACATAGGAATAATTCCATTTGATGTCCCAGTTGTCCCTCTAATCTGACTACCATTTCCTCTAATTTGATGAATATGAAGCCCGATACCTCCCGCATATTTAGAAATTAACGCAACCTCTTTTAGTGAATCAAAGATACCAGCTACACTATCATCATTAATACTACATAGAAAACAACTGCTTAATTGTGGGCGATTTGTTCCTGCGTTAAATAGTGTAGGTGTCGCATGAGTAAAATATTTTTTACTTAACAATTCATATGTTTGAAGAACTTCTTTAATATCATTTCCGTGAATACCAATAGCAACTCGCATCCACATATGCTGAGGGCGCTCAATAATCTTCTTATCAACGCGCAATAAATACGCTCGTTCTAATGTTTTAAAACCAAAATAATCAAATAGATAATCTCGTTGATAATCAATACATGTATTTAGCTTTTCCTTATTTTTATTAACAATATTATATAGCTCTTCTGATACCAAAGGAATAGGATTATTATGATTATCCAAATTATTATATAATGTTTGTATGGTTTCACTAAACGAAGGTGAAGTATTTTTATGATGATTTGATATAATAATACGAGATGCCAATAAACTATAATCAGGATGTTCTATAGACATACTGCTACACAAGTAGGCAGCCAGTTCATCTAACTCATATGTCTTGACTCCATCATAAATACGCGAACATACTTTTTGAGCTATCTCAGAAACATCAATGGTTAATCCAGATGATAGATTTTTTAAACGATTTAATACCTTGTCAAAGCTAACATCTTCCATTTCACTATTACGCTTAATAACACGCATTTTTATTTTTAGTATCCTTGTTATAACTATATATGTGTTTTGTTTTTATATATATTGAAAAAATGAATAAATTAAATAATTACTAATTAAGGATCCTCAAACGCTATATCTAATTGAATATTGCTATCTATCTTTTTCATTTTTTCTAATAATTGTAGCTCTTTTTTCATATCTGTATTCTTTTGCATTTTCCAATAACTAAAAAAAATTTTATTATTTAAAGTATATGAAACACCAATAACTTTTTGATTTGTTTTATTAAACACATGTTTCAAATTAAGTAGCTCTGTATATCCAAGCAGTTTTCCATATGCCTTTTCATTACGTTTATATTCCTTACAATTGTCTACTAATTTTTGAAATTTTTTATTATATAATACTAATGTTTTATGATGTTCATGTATCACATAATCAGTAGCCATAATATCTGAATGTTTCTTAGCAAAGTCTATATATTGTTCTTCATAATCTTCAGTCATCGCAGGTAAAACACCTGCTAATATTAATTTACACCCTTGAAGATTTAAAATGAGACAAAACCTTATTTATTTTTATTATATAATTATAATGAAGCATAAAACAGAAGATTATAAATTATCTGCTGTTAAATATTACTTATCTAATAGTTTTAGTTTAGATTATGTCTGTAATATTTTTGGTTGTAAAAAACAATCATTAGCAAGATGGATTGAACGATATAAGGATGTTAAAGAATTAAAAAGACATAATAGAACTAACATATCATATAAAATAACAAAGGAACATCTCGTATATGCTATTAAAATGTTAAGCAATAATGAACAAATCACTATGATTGAATTGAAAAAGTTAATATTGTTAAAATATCCTGAATTTAATATTACACCACAACATTTAGGTATTGTATTACGAGACAATAACATTACAAGAAAACGAACAAAACACCAACATTTTCCTAAAACAAGATATGGTATTGAAACAGACAAAAAGAAAGAACTTGATAATTTTTATAATGAAATTAGAAAATATCCATTAGATAAAATTATTTGTTTAGATGAAACTTCTATTAAACCTGCTATGATGTTAGAATATAGCAAATGTAAGTTAGGTAAAAGATGCATTCTAAAAACATATGATAATAATGTATTCAAAAAATTTACATTATTAGTAGCAATAAATAATTCAAAATGTATAGGATATAAATTATATGAAAAAGGTGGTATGAATAAAGAACGCTTTGTAGATTTTTTGAAAGATAATGTATTTAATAATTATAAAAATAATCTTATTGTTTTAGATAATGCTGGAAGTCATAATAATAAATTTGTTAAAGATGCTATTGTAAATAGTGGTAATAATTATTTGTTTAGTATTCCTTATACCCCTGCAACAAACAGTCCTATAGAAAATTACTTTAACCAAATTAAGCATTATCTAAAACTCAATAAAAATGTTCTTAAATACGATGAATTAAATAATGAAATTAAAGATGCAATACATAATGTTAAAAAAGAAAATTATGTAAATTATTTTAATTATGCTTATAAGAAAGAAAACTTAAAATCATATACTACAAAAACATCTACACTTTTTAGAAAACCAAAATTGTATAAACAAATATAAGAATATAATATGTATAATATTAGATTACATAGCGTTATAATGCGTTTAAAAAATGAGTTATATGATGACGAACAAAGTAAAATAAAGAAGGAGTTAATAGATATTTTAGAATTAAATAATAAAAATGGATTTATTTTATATCATATTGATAATGACGATGAACTTAAATCTAAAATAATGGGGTTATTACCTAAAATACGAACTTTTTATTCTATGAGTAAAATCACCGCAATATCAACGCCAGAAAGAATAAAAAGACCATACATATCAATAATTCGTCATATATTAAAGAATGATTATGATATATTGAGTACGGAACATACATTAAGGATTGATGATAAAATTATAAGAACAAAGAGGTATGTCTTTATTAAGAGGTAGTATATTATTTATATTAAATTTAATATCATTTGCGTTTTTTCATTCATATTCATACATGTTTTATTTGAAGTTATATTATTATAATTTATCATCATATCTTTAAACAACTTTTTAAATTTTTTCTCTGTATGACAACTTCTAATAGGATTAGTTCCGTCATTATACAAATAAATACGATTACCTTTCCAATTTTCAATAGAATATTTTACATCATTTATATCTATTATTTGATAATCTCTATTATATATATAATATCCATTTTCATTAACATCAATCATATATGGTGTATATTTTCGTAAGAAAGCATAATCAAATGTTATATTAGCAAGTTTCATAATATTAATTACTTGTTCTCCTTTAACAGATTGGAGTTTACCATCAACTATATCACAAGTATGAAAATCAATATAGATAGTAGTATCAATACAATCAATATTTTCATAACTAAAATCAAAATAATTACAATATATTTCATCATTTAAAATACAATTATTTAATATAATATTATTTACTATGTATTCAATATTACAGCAAGTATCTTTATAAATTTTAAATTTTTTTATAATATCACTAATAGTTTCAACATCTATTGTTATTTTATTTTTATATTTGATTTGTTTATTAATAAATTGTTTATTATTCATATCATATATTTCATTTTTTACTATTATTTTTTTATTTAAAAGTTTATTCCAGTAGTTGCTTTCTCCTTTCGTACTTATATTTATATATTTCATATAAGGAATTTTATTATTAATATAATGAACTGATAAATAAGTCCCTTTCCGAATTTTTCCTCCTCCTATACGAGAATTAATATTTTCATTTTCTTCTATACAAATTTTAACAAGTTTCTTTTTTCCACCAAAACATTCATCATCTTTATAACAAGGAAATATCACTTTAATTTCATCTAATCTATAATCATCTTCTTCTTTACTTCCTCCCTCTTCTTCATCTTCTTCTTTATTATTGTCTTCCTCAACTTCTATGATATTTTCAGTCCATCCATTCCTTATATAATTAAATATAATATCTCTCATATCATCGCAATTACCTTTGAAGTATTCATTACCTATATCTTTTTGTAATTCAAATTTTTCTTTAAAAAGTTTTATAAGTTTCTTCTCTAATTTATCGCAATCATCGCATTTAAATTGACATATAAGTATAGTTCCATTATCATAACCAGATATTCTTTTAAGATTTTCTTGTTTTGTTTTTCCTATTTTGTAAATATTTTCTTTTGTTTTTATAAATTCTCTTGGTTGAACTAAGTAAATATATTCAGTCATAATTATAATAATTATAATAATATTACATCATCAATTTTTATTAAAAACCATTTAAGAATAATTTAATATATTAAAGTAGAATACGCGGATATACGACAAATAAAAACATATATGCTGATAGATGAGTAATATTAAAGAAAAACCACCTGATGACTATTTTAAGTGTGTTAAAATACCTATTAAGAATGTTTTGAAACATTATGATATTAACCTTCCTAAAATTACAGATGCTGTTTTAATGTGTAATAAAATTGTTATTCATACTCTTATGTTTATGAAACTATATCTTTTAGATTATTATGAAATTCATCAATCATTACCTACTATTGATGATGAGTTTGTTAATAGTTGTATGAAAATTTTATGTAATGAAAGTACTAATGGAAGACCACCTAAAAAAGAGATAAAGGAATTAAAAGATACATTAAAGGGTTTTCTTGAAAAACATTATAAACCTCTAATGCAAAATGATGAACTTAATTATAAACACATGAATACTATTTTAAATTATTTAACAATTGATATTATTACTATGTATGATAACAATATTAAACTTCATTATGTAGAATATGTAGAGCGGTTTGTTAATGTTGTATGGAAAAAGAAGTATATGATTGAAAAAATTAGAAAACTTAATTCTTCAAAAGGGGATATTGATAATAAAATAAATAAATTATGTAATCAATTGAGACGAATTAAGAATGATATTCTTAATGTTGAAACGAATGAATATAAATCAGATCCATCATATCATAAATGGATAAATAATATTAAGAAATTTATTATTCCTTGTAAGGAACATTTTAATAAGAATAATATACATTATGATATACAATGCAAACCGCAAGATTATTTACCATGTATGATTTATATGATGAAATACATAGAACAAGATGGTGTAAGTATAAATAATGTTTTTCCTTTAAGAAGTGAAATCGTTCCTAAACACATTAGAATTGATACTACAACATTAGTGCATCTTATGATGAGAAAAGAGCAAGGTAATAAATGTGATTATTTAACAAAAGGCAATTTGAAAAAGAATGAGGATAAAATATGGGAATTCTTTTTTAGAACTGAAAGAAGAAGTTTTAAGAAAAATGAATATACATTCCATCATATGATAGAAACTGATGGTGTAAGTTGTAGTATAGTTCTTATTCGTAATGATTTGATAGGCAAACGAATACCAAGTAGCAAAAATAAAAATAATGAAAAATATATAGATGAATTAGATGATTATACAAAATTGCAAAATAAGAAGATTGTAGCAATAGACCCTGGTAAATGCGATATATTATATTGTGTTGATGGTTATAATAAGGATGCTACAACTTTTAGATATACACAGGATAGTAGAAGAAAAGAAACAAAAAGTAAGAAATATTCAAAACTTATTTTAGAGTTTAAGAAAGAGAAAATAGATGGTAAAACAATAATAGAATATGAAACCGAATTATCACAATTTAATAAGAAATCATTATACATAGAAAAATATAAAGAATACATCAAAAAGAAGAATGAAATCAATCATAAGTTATTTACATTTTATAATAAGTATATATTTAGAAAACTAAAATTAAATGGTTATATGAATAGACTAAAAAACGAACAAAAGTTAATGAATAAGTTTCAAAAAGTTTTTGGTGATACAAATGATGTTATTGTATGCTTTGGTGATTTTGAACAACGAAAACATATGAAATATAAAGAACCTATAAAAGGTAAGGGTATGCGAACATTATTTAAAAAATCAGGATATGAAACTTATTTAGTAGATGAATTTAGAACAAGTTGTAAATGTTGTAATTGTAATGGCGGAGATTGTGAGAAGTTTATGTTAAGAGAAAACCCTAAACCTTGGAAAACAAATTATGCTCTTGTGCATGGTCTATTACGCTGTAAAAGCGGTTGTGGATTATGGAATAGAGATACAAATGGTGCTAAAAATATTTACAAGATATCATACAATCATATAAATAATATAGAAAGACCTATGTATTTATGTAGAAGAAAAAAATCAGGTACATTACACGATGTACCATAACCAAAATTTACACGCTTTGAAATAAGCGAACCTTGAAGTATATGAAATAATATTTTATATTTTTTATAAAGTTCTGTCTCATTTTAAATCTTCAAGGGTGTAAACCGAATATTCATTTTATTTATCTTCTTAATTACTAATTATATAATTATTATATTGTCATTCAATCACTCGCTTCATCTGCTTCATCAGATCCAGTATCAATTGTATCTCCATAATTATAATCACATATTAGTTTTCTTCCTTTTGAAGAAGAAACCCAGCATTCAATCTTTATTTTTCCGCTATGCTCTTTATGATGACATTCTTTACATATTGCAACTAAGTTATGCTTAGCATTTTTATGAAATGTATTATTAATATATCCATTCTTATCTGCTGTATGTTGATATATAATGTGATGTGTTTCTTCAGCCTTATTTTTATTACAAATATTACACATGTCAATAACTATTTTAGAATTATATCTTGAATTTTTCTTATTTATAATGTTTTTATTAATACCCTCAATCTCCTTTCTATTTAATTCAGCATTTTTCATAAAATCAAAAGGCATATCAAGTGTTCGGCAAACTTCTATACCATAATTATTATTTCCCTGACCTTCTTGTATTACTCTATCATAAATTATATTATTATTTTCATCAAAAGTTATTCTAATATGTTTGACAAATAACTTAGATTTGCTAATATTATTCTGAATTGTTGATAGTTTTGTTAATTCATGTAAATGTGAAGCAAATATAAATGAAGCTCCTTTCTGTATAAGCGTATCAATACCGCTTGCTACAATAGAAATTGCCGATATAGATTCAGTCCCACAGCATATTTCATCACCAATTACAAGGCTAAATTTATTACACCTTTTGAGAATATTTCTTAGTTCAGTCATTTCTACTGTAAAACTTGACATCCCTTTGTATATATTATCAAGCCCAGATATTCTTGTAAATATACTTTGGTAAGGATAATACCTGAATGATGAAGCAGAAACAAACATACCTGCTTGCGCCATAATAATATTTAAACCAACTGCTTTCATAAACGATGACTTACCTGAAGCATTAATACCATATAACAAAATACCATTTTGATTAAGCGATATATTATTACCAACATATTGAAAATCATCTTGTATTCTCTCAATAATTGGATGTCTCATATTTGTAGATTCCATAAAAGATGATTTAGCAGATGTTGTAATACTATCTATTATTGGACGCGTATAACAGTAATCATAAGCATTCTTTGCTGAATTTGCCGCAATATCAACACGTATTAAATATTTAATTAAAATATCTACTATATTTGCTGTTTTGTTTATAAAATTAATTACAAACTCTTTATAATGACTTAGAACAACCTGAGATATTTGCTGGCTATATTCTGTAATATTATTACTTTCTTTTATAATTACCGCATTTGTAAGCTTGTATGTAGTAGATGATGATGATAATAATTTCTTTTCAAATGTGCTCATAAAGTCTTTTTTATTTTTTAAAGCTGTCTCAAATCGTTTTTTTGTAATTGTCAAATAATAACCATCGCGATTATTATTCTCAACTTTACACATTGTAGTATCATTATCTCCTATTTGCGCAATCTTTGTGCTATATGAATTTATTATTTCATATGATTTATTATATTTTTCAAATAGCTCATCTATATCTTTATAAATACCTTTCTTAAAAAAGTTAATAATACTTGATTTATCTTGTAAATTTGTTAGATTGTATTTTCCTGCTTCATCTAAATCTATAATATCAATATATTGCGATATTATATTATCTATATCTGCTATATTAATAATCTCATCAGAAAAATTTAACATTTGCCTAATTTCTTTTGCGGAAAGTAATGATTCATTAAAAGACACCCAGTCTTGTGGAGCCATCTTATTTGTTTTCATTTTTCTTTTAAGTCGCTCTAAATCCATTATAGCAGACAAATGCTTGCGGATAATTAAATATTTACTATCTTTTAACAGTATATCAACATCATCATATGCTTTATTAATTCCTTCAACATCTATCATAGGCTGTAAAAGACGCTCTTTAAATGTGCGATATCCAAAAGCTGTTGAGCATCTATTTAATATTTCTATTAATGGCTGGTCGCCTGGATATAGACCAAGGACATTTAATTGAATTGCTGAGTTAAACTCAATAATCATATTTTTATTCATTTCAAATACTTCAGGAACTTCTTCTAATCCTTTAACAATATCTGAGTTATGCTCATAAGCAAACTCAAGAAGGCAACATAATGAAAAACGCGCATTATTATATTTCTCCAAATTTAGTATTTCAATAATAGATAAAAATCCTTTTTTAATTACAAAAACTTTTTCTAATATATCTCGTTGTTTATTTATATTACTAAAAAAAGATAAATGTTCATATTTATTCCATTTGTAATGAACGCGAATATTATTTATATTCAAATTTTTAAGTATCCGCTTTTTATAATCTTCATCAATTGCCTCGCTAATTATAATCAGCTCTGATGGATTATATGTGCTTATATATCGGAATACTTCATCATTAGCAAACTCAGGATCATCTTTTGATGATGATACTTCATATACAAATGTTTTACCTGTTGATAAATCAATACCTGATATACCAGCAATAATATATCCATCAATAACTTCATAATATATTACCATTATATAATTACTCCGTTTATTAACAATATTGACATTGGTTCCTGGAGATATTATTTCTGTTACTTTACGCTCTGGATTAGGAGGTTCTGAAACTTGTTCAACTAATACAATTGTATAATTATTTGATAATATCTTATCTCTAAACTTGGGAAGCGACGCAAGAGGAAACCCAGCCATTACAGGATTCGCAATAGATATTTCAGATATAGTCTTATTTTTGCGCGATGTTTGAATACCACATAACTCTGCTATAATATACACGTCATTATTAAGAGATGTATCTGAATTTTGGTATATTGTATATATTTCAAAGAATGAACCTACTTGCATCAATACAACACATTTATCTCCATATTTCTCTTTGTATATCTTTGTATACTCTAAATAATCTTCAATCATTTTAAATTAAAACTATTAATTAATATCATAGTATATACACAATATGTTCTTATATGATCGTATTGCGAATAAAAATGATATGAGTTTGTATATTATTATAGATTACAAATCTGAAGATGATAGGTATAGATGAAGTTAACACAAAGATAAAAAAGGATATTTGCTATGAAAGTATTGATAAACTATCCGATACTAATTTGATGCCCGAATATAAGAGTTGTGGTTCTGTTAAAAAGGAAATTACAAGGTTAAGTAATATTTTGGGAAAATATATAGATGATGATACAAAACAAAAAATAATAGATGAATATATACCACAATTAATACCAGCAGGAACTAAGGGTGTTATTAGGGGAAACAAGTTTAATAAAATAGTGAAAGAACATATAATTATGTTAAATTTAGACAAGGACAGATTTGAAATATGCTTTGAAAAAAAATGCTCAATTTATAATACTACCGAAATTCCTGATTGGTATATTCTTGATAAAAGTAATAACAAAGTTATAATTGGTATGAATCAACTTGATTTATGGAGTGGAGGACATCAAACTAATAGAGGGTCAAAATATATAGATAATAATGAGCATAATAGTAATAATAGTAAATTATTATGTGTAGTATGTTACGAAATACAATTCAAAAGTGATAAAAATAAGGCATATAAATTATTTGAAAAAGGATTTGAAAATAATACATTGTGTTATTTGAATAATATTAGTAATATTATTAATTTATATTTCTCTATATAGTCAAGACCATAAAGGTTATAATAATAACGGATTAAACTTTTGTATTAGTTCCTGCTTTGATATAGATTTTGGTCCAATAGTATTATTAAAATCATATGTAATTACAGATAATAGAGTAATATTATCAGCTACATTTTTATTATTTGTAAATTTTATAAAATAATGAGATTGTATACTTTTATCACAACATGTATCTATTGTTCCAGCATTAACACCTACGCGGCGAAATGAAATATCAGGATTTTCTGTTTTTTTAACAAAATTAAAATTTAAGGGTTCTATCACTTCAATTGTATCTCTATTATATACACGCTTAATCCATATTTGAAATATACATGGGACATTATGAGGAATGCCATTAACAATAAATGAATTGTCAGGTAAATCAATCTCAAAAATACAATGAAAGTTTAGTGGAAACTTCTTTATCATACTGTCTTTTTTGAAACTTTTAGGCAATATGAAAGAAATACTGTCAGCAAACTCACAAGACTTTTTAATAAATTTTACAGCAAGTGATGATTGGCGACCAAATGGAGGATTGCCAATAATATGTATTTTATTTTCAGTTCCATACAATCCAATCGCGTGTATGTCAAGTGTTAAAAAATCTTGCTTAATTATTTCTTCATTTTCTGGTTCTATATCATAAAATATTTGATTATATGTTAATGATTTAATACCAGTTATGAAAGCACCATTGCCAGCGCTCGGTTCTATTATTACATCAAGATCGTTAGGAATAACATATTTTTTTATGTTTTCTATACATAAATTAACAGCAACAGGATTTGTATAATATTTATCAATAGTATTTCGTTGTAATCCCTTTTTTTGTTTCATATATGTATTATGAATAGTATCCATATTTAACTATATATAATTAACAAAATCATTTTTTATAAAAATTGATATTAGTTATTACTTTAATAAAAAATAATATGGAACATATTTACATTCTAAAGCTAAAAGAAGGTAAGTATTATATTGGTAAAACTAAGAATATTGAAAAAAGATGGAATGAACATCTTTCAGGCGAAGGTTCTGGGTGGACAAAAAAATATAAACCAACCTTTTTAATGAAAATAATAGTAAGCACATCTTATTTTGATGAAGATAAGTATGTAAAAGAATATATGGCTAAATATGGTATAGAAAATGTAAGAGGCGGAACATATTCTAATATAGTTTTAGATGATAACAGCATATTAGTATTAGAAAAAGAAATAAGACATTCTCAAAACTTATGTACAAGATGCGGGAGGAATACTCATTTTATTAAGGATTGTTATGCTAATACCAATAGTAATGGTACTATTATAGATTCTGTTTGTAAAGAAAAAACAGTAAAAGATGATAAAAAACCAAAAGTATATAAAGCAAAAATAAAGAAAAATGAAGAATCAACAGATGTAGATAATATTTCATTTTTGGAAGAAGAAAGTTTGAAAAGTAAAAATATTAAGAATATTAAGAATATTGTAAGAAAACCGGTAAAATCATGTAATATATGTGGTATGAAAGGACATCGTGAAGTTAATTGTTACAACTTGTAGTATAATATTTTATTTACTCCCCATCTTCTTTTTTATTACCCCGTCTCCTTTTTGTTTTAGTATATAATTTTATTTTTTTAATAGTTAATATAACAGGCTTATGATCTGATATACCACCATATAAATTATTTGTTGCGTCTGTTGCTTCTCCAAAATCATTATATATCTTTGTATTGAAAGTATATTTATCAAGTAATGATTGTTTAACCCATACATGATCTATTATATTATTACCTCTGGAATTTGTTGGATTTATTTTTCCTCCAACCAATTGAATATTATTTGGTTCTATAAATATGTAACCTTTTGCTTGTAACAAAGTAAATGGCTTATTATTCCAAGAAATTATATTTTCTAAACTAAAATTTTTAGAACCACTATTTCTGTTAGCACATTTATTTATTATGCTTAAACCAAATTTGGTTTGTATATGTCGTCTAAATAGATTATAAGTGTATCCTTCCTCTCCTTTAATTCTTTCAAGCTCACTATTACGATACCCATCATAGTAATTTTTTTGATCAGTATACATTTTATTTAATAATGTTAAATTATTAGAATAAACAGAATTAAAATCCCCCAATATAATATCTGGAGATAATTCTAATACTTCTTTCAATAATCCAAGCTTAATTTCTAAATATTTATCAAAAGATGTATCATCTAATTCTAAATCTACAAAACGTCCTCCTTCTAAATGTAAATTTGCGATAGTAATTCCAAATGTGGTATCTTGTATAATTATAGCATTCCTTGGCAAAACACCTCTATAAAATTGTAGTTTTCCTTCATTATGACTATTAATACAAGAAATAAAACTAAATCTTTCACTATCATTTAATGAATATGCTTTAACACTTTCGCTTGTATCATCATTATTATCAATTTCATCCTCTTGTGTAAGCAATAATTCAATATTATTGTTAGTGATTAGATTGCTAAATTTTGTGTCAAAATTTAAATGACTATCACGACCAATCCCATATCCATTCCATGTATAAACATTAAATGAACATACTGTTAGTGTATCACTATTGCTACTGCTACCTACCCCGCCATTTTTCTTTGATTTTTGTAGAATTAGATGGCTATGCTCTTTTTTTACTACTCCATTTTTCTTAAAGTATTTTGATATATAAACTCTCTTTTTTTTATAAATAATATATATCAAACTATCATTTGTTATATATATCTTTCTGTATCTGTTATATAGAAAAATATTCATTCTATAATTAGAATAGAATAGAATATAAATTATTCTATATAAAAAGATATACTATATAAAAAGATATACTATAAATACTTTCATATTTTTATGAATATGAAATATATAATTTTATGTGAAAATAATTCTTTGCGGTTCATACATGGAAGGCATATGATAGAATATGTAATAGAAAGTATACCATCAAATGAAATTTTTATTATTTATAATATATTTCTTGATGAATATAATTTTCAAGAAATACTTATAAATAAATGTAAATCTACTAAATTTTACTTTACACAAATAGATTATATAACTCGCGGTGATGTTGAAACAGCTTTAATTGGAATAAATAATTTTATTAAAATCATTGGAGATAATGATAACATTGTTTTTATTGATAATAATAATTTACATAATTTTTGTAAAAAAATTCCTATATTTGAAAATGAATTTATTGGCTATAATATTAATTATTCTAATCATGACCCTAATGCTAATTACAAGTCTTCTTTTATGAGAATTGAAAATAATCAAATAGCACATATTGAAGAAAATAATAAAATATCTAATTTTTATTGTTGCGGTCTTTACGGTTTTAAAAATATTAATAATTTTAAAAAATACGCATTAATTCTATTTGAAAATTCTGTTAACAAGTTTAAATTTTCGGAATTATATAATCTTATCATCAAAAATAATGGTATAATTAAGCCATATTTTATTGAAAACACTCAACATATAGGAGCATATAAAGAAAGTATTAATAATACATTAATTTCATATCCTTATACGGCTGTTAATCAACCAAACAATAAAATAATATTATCAGAAGACATAGGTGCATATGATGAAATAATTAATAACAATATATTTACTAAACAAAAATTAAGGATATGTTTTGACTTAGATAATACATTAGTTTCATATCCTACAGTAGTAGGTGATTATTCAACTGTTAAACCTATTAAAAAAAATATAACATTATTAAAGAATTTGAAAAACGATGGTCATGAAATTATTATTTATACGGCACGGAGAATGAAAACACATAATGGGAATGTAGGAAAAGTTATAAAAGATATTGCTGCTGTAACAATTGATACTTTAGAAAAGTTTAATATTAATTATGATGAATTAATTTTTGGCAAACCTATTGCTGATATTTATATTGATGACCGTGCTATAAATCCTTATATAAATGATATTTCATATTTTGGGCTATTTTATGATACTGATAAGTTTATATCAAATAAAATAAAAAATAATAAATATAATAAAATAAAAAAATGCGATGAATATATTATTAAAACAGGACCATATGATATATTAAAAGGCGAGCTATATTATTATCAAAATATACCAAATGAATTAAAAAATTACTTTCCTAAATTATATAATTACAATAAAAACAATAATTATATTGAGCTTAAAATTGATTATATTGAAGGTATTCCATTATATTATTTATATAAAAATAATCTTTTAACCTATAAACATATTGATGAATTATTTGATATTTTAAATCAGTTTCATTCTCATAAAGATAAGATAATAATAACTTATGAAAATATCAAAAATACTTATATAAAAAAATTAAGAAATAGATTCAATATTAATAAGAATGATTATTCTTTTGAGGATTCTGATAATGTTTTATGCGATATCATAGAAGGCATTAAAGCCAACTTTTCACCTGTGATATCTCCAATGATACATGGAGATTTTTGGTTTTCTAATATAATATTAACATATGAAAATCATTATAAATGTATTGATATGAGAGGAATTATAGATAATATACTAACGCTTAATGGAGACATTTACTATGATTATGGAAAATTATATCAAAGCATATTAGGGTATGATTTGATATTAAATAATAATAATATTAATAATGAATATATTTATTCAATGAAAAATTATTTTCTTAATAAATGTCATTCTAAAGGGTTAAACATTAACTATCTTAAACATGTTACAAAAAGCTTAGTGTTTGGAACAATGCCATTTATTTCGCATTATGACAATGATATTAAAAATAATGTATGGAGCTTTATTAAATCAGAGTTAATGAATGATATTAGTTTCTAAATGTTTTGTAAACAAATTTATCTTTTGGTAATTTATCTATATTTAAAAAGTCATTATCATTAGTCCAATTACCAATATTATAATAATAGCCAGATAAATTAAGAGAAATTGTGTGTAAAGCAAACTCCTCTACACCCCAATTAAATTTAAATATATTATTCTTAATATTCTCATTTTTTTCAAAAAAATCTATAATTTTAGCTGCGGATACATAATCAAATGTTAATCCTTCATGATATTCATACGATTTACAAAATAATAAATTATTAGCAATAATAAATTTACTTAGCTCAGTTTGTAAAAATATTGGCCAATGCCACTCATTAAAATTAAATTGATTTATATATGAACCTTCGCATATCTTTGGTATATTATTATAGTTATCTTTGTGTAATTTATTATAAAATAAGTTCCTACTTGATAATATAATAAAATATTCAAAATGATAATTTTCAATAGCATATTTCATATTAAGATAAATGCCTTTTGTTAAAGAACCGTGATTGTGTATTTTATTAACAAATTCATGATATAATATAATATTATCTTTTGCTTTTAATATTTCACTATTAGATATTTCAATATACATATATTCATTCGCATTTAAAATAACAACAAAGTCTACTAAAACATTAGTTTCAATATCTTCTATTTGTTTTATTAAAAAATGTAAGTTTTCATGAACATTTATAGAGAATACAATTGTAGTTTTTTTTGATGCCATTATTAATTTAATTATGCTCTGTTCTTATATTATTTTCTTATTCATAGATTTGTTTGTTTTTTGACTTTTTGGCTTTTTGGCTTTTTTGGCTTTTTTGAATTTTTTGCCTTTTTTGACATTTTGCCACCATGCACATCATGCCCATCTTGTCTTGTACCAATAGGATATGTAATATTTAATAATATTTTTGCAGTGTTACTTGAATCATCATTAGGATCGTCAAAAATCATATACATAAAAAATATAATAAAATAACATGCAATACAAAACATTGTAAATGCCCACATTAGTTTTGGTGTTATTTTTGAGTATTTATTTGAATTTAAAAATGATTTTAAATGATTCATACTTTTATCTGTTGCTTTTTGTAACATTGTAGGCATGATCTTATAAAAATCTTTTGAATTTTTTGATATAGCCGATTTTGCCACTTTTAAAGAATTTGTTATAGGAACATATGCTTTGTCAGTAAGCATATTTATTTCCGTTTGATAAAGTCCTAATCCTTTAGAAAAAAGATCCATATAAGTAGCAGAATCTTCTATATAAGGTTTAATAGTTTTTAGAAAATTTATTATAAATGTATTATAAATAACAGTAGATTTAGTTATATTTTCTGGGGTTATTTCTGTAGTTGAAAGATATGATATGGCTATTGCGGCAAAAAGTGATAAACTTGGAAGATAAAAATTAAAAAATTCAACAAGTTCTGTTTGATCATCATCCGCTTCTTTCTGAATATCTTCCGCTTTTTTCTGGTTATTTTCTTCTCTTTTTTCTGTCATTTCAGCAATAAATTTTTTTGTTGTATTATCATTATCATTAGGACAGTAATTTTCTATATTAAATATTAAAAAATCAAAATCTTCTTTTTTTATATCTTCGCCGTCAACTAATCTTAATTTTAATTCTAATTTTTTAATACTACATTGTAATTCTAATATTTGTCTATCTATTGACTTAATTGGTTGCAATTTATTTGATAGTGATCTTTGTTGTCTTAGTCGTCTTATTACTTCTGTAGTTGCTTTTTTAAATGTTGGCTTATTATCATTAGAAGGCATTTAAATTAATTATATATATATTATATATCTATTATAAACAAAATAAAATAAAAAAACATATAATAGGATATTTATAAATTATAATAATAATTATATGCACAATAGCTTATTTAAATATAATTATTTACAGGAATTGCCAGATGACATCAAAATACTCATTTATAAACGCGTGTATAAAAGTAATTATTTGCTCGTATTAAAAGAATTGCTCGCAAATATTAATAATAAAAAATATTACAATAATTTAAAACAATTTATTATTAATCAAGAAGAGCCAAAGCTAAACCTATTAATTTATTTATCGCAAAATATTAATATACAAAGAGAACAAAAACGCAATATAAATGATAGCATGATATTGTGTTTCAAAAAACACTTAACATCTAATAATATAGCTAAAGCAAATATTAATAAAATAAAGATAGCTTCAAATATATTCAAGTATTTAGACAAAATTATTGCTAAAACTCTTATAAATTTAATAAAATCATCTAATCATATAGATATAGACGATACTGGTGAATATTTTGTATTAAATATCAATACAACTGTTTGCTGTTTTGCTCAATTATATTTAATGGTCATGATGTTTTGGCAGTTTATTCAAAAAGAATTATATGAATTTTATGAGTTGCATAAAGAAGCTTATAATATGTATATTAATCAATTATTTAGAAATGATTATGATACAGGGCTTTATTTTTGGGGTAGCAATAATTTTAGAAATGATATACTTATGAATAATCTTCAAAAAATAAAGAATGATAATGCTTCTTTATATAGAAAAATAACAAGACAACTTAGGCATATTAGCAAGACTGAAAGTCTTTATGTAAACTTTGAGACCTGTAATATTATTGATAGTTATATTATTAAAGATGGCTCTATAATAATTCAATTCAAAAAATTATGAATATGAATTTGAATATGAATATTTATATGAATATGAATTATTCTTTTTTAGATGGTAATAATTTTTTATTTATAGCTATTATGTTAGCTTTTGATATACAATCATTACTTACAGATTTTTTAGAAAATTCTGTGATAAGATCCTTGAAATAGGTATCATCCTTCTTTTTTAAATTATATAATTCCCAATATTTTTTATAATATAAATTTACAAGAGTTATATATTCATTATTTTGTTGATGAACATTACCATTCTTATTATATATATTAATATTATTATCATCCATATATTTTAGAACATCCTTATCATCAAATATTTTAGGGTCAATATTATATTTATTAATTAATTTTTCATATATATCATAGTAAGAATAATATTCATACTCGGGGCATACAAGTTGACGCTCTGTATAAGCATAAAGATTATCCTTAACATCATCTATAAATATTGTTCTATTATTTAATATATATTCAATATTATTTTCATCTTTCATTAAAGGATATTTTTTTAGTAATGATTTAATTATTATAGGATATACGTTTGCTAATGATTTTTTATTATAATTATATAATTTTGTTATTGAATTTTCCCTTGTAAAAAATGGACGATTTATTTTGATATTTAATGCTTTTTCTATATTTTTTCCAAGACCACCATTTGTCCACTCATAACTGCTATTAGTATAAAAAAATACTTCAGCATTTTTAAACTTTTTATCACAAAATGTTATAAATTCTTTAGTAAATGGACGCAATAATCCATTATTTAATTCGTCTTGCATATCAAAAATATCTTTATTTTGACATTTTGTATTAATATCTTTTTTCTTACAATTATTAAATAAAAATTCTAATAAAGCACGCTCTGAAACTAAATGTGAAACCCCGCCTATTAATGCCTGATCTATATCAAAAATTATAATAAAAGGTAGTTTTTTCATTTCTACAATTTGTAAATAAAATAATAATATGTATTATTCTTTTTTAGATGGTAATAATTTTTTATTTATGGCTATTATGTTCCCTTTTGATATACAATCATCACTTATAGATTTTTTGGATAGTTCTGTGATAAGATCCTTAAAATAGGTATCATCTTTATTTTTTAAATTATATAATTCGTAATATTTTGCTTTAGACATATTCATAAGAGTTATATATTCCTTATTTTGTTGATGAACATTACCATTCTTATTATATATAAAAATCTCTTTATCATCCATATATTTTAAAATTTCTTTATCATCAAATATTTTAGGGTCAATATTGTATTTATTAATTAATTTTTCATATATATCATAGTAAGAATAATATTCATACTCGGGGCATACAAGTTGACGCTCTGTATAAGAATTAAGATTATCCTTAATATCATCTATATATATTGTTCTATTATTTAATATATATTTAGTAATATTCTCATCTTTCATTAAAGGATATTTTTTAAGTAATGATTTAATTATTAAAGGGTATATATTTACTAATGATTTTTTATTATAATTATAATTTTCAATTGTAAAAAATGGACTATTTATTTTAATATTTAATGCCTTTTCTATATTTTTTCCAATAATATTATTTGTAAACTTATAACTGTAATCAGTATAAAAAAATACTTCAACATTTTTAAACTTTTTATTACAAAATGTTATAAATTCTTTAGCAAATGGACGCAATAACCCATTCTTTAATTCGTCTTCCATATTTAAAATATCAGTATTTAGACATTTTGTATTTATACTTTTCTTCTTACAATTATTAAATATAAATTCTAATAAATAATATTCTGTAGATAAGTTGTTAGTATCACCTATCAAAGTTTTTTTTATATCAAAAATTATAATAAAAGGTAGTTTTTTCATTCCTAATATATATATCTAAAATAATAATATAAAGACAATGATATAATATTATATAAAAAATAATGGAAATTGCTTCAGAGTTTGAATGTATTCTTAAAAATTTAAAGAATATTAATATAGATAGTATAAGTGATACAATCAAATTAGACCTTTATAAATTTTATAAGCAAGCTATGGAAGGAGATTGTAATATTCCAAAACCATATGCTATATATTTTAAAGAGAATGCTAAATGGGTAGCATGGGATAGTATCAGAGGAATGAGTAAGGAAGACGCAATGAAAGAATATATTGAGAATTATAAAAAATATATTGAGTAGTTTTATATAATACCTAATATAGCTGATATAACCTCATTTATAATTAATATAGCATATACTATAGACATATTTATATATTTTTCAAGAAATGGATATTTTTTTGATTTATATAACATAAATAGAACTAACAGTATAAAAATGATTACTTGCATCATTTCCGCAGCAAGATAAAAATTTATCTTGTATATTGTTGTATTAATAAATAATAATGTTTTATTTTCTTGAGTATAATCTGTAAAAAGTCCAGCAAACGCAACTATTTTATCATGTATATTTGTTTTTAATTTATTTAATTGTTTCTTCTTAAAATCAAGAGGTTTAGAATTTGTTATTTTATTTTCATTGTCAATTCTTAAATTTCTTTCATCTTTTGTCTCATTTACTATATTATCATACAAAATAGAATCTTCAAATGATTTTATATAATCATTAAGATCAGAAAATGTGTTTAGTTTATTATATTTATAAATATAATTTAGTATTAAATTAGCATCTGAATGTAAGCTTTTTTCTAAATTTTCTTTTTTTGTATTTACAGGTAATAAAAATTTTATTGTAAATGAAGTATTTATTTGATCATACATTTTTTTAATATCAGTATTAAATTTGTCAAGTAATACTGATTTATCAATAGGAACATATGTTGATAGCTTTCTTACTATTTCTGCATCTTTCTCTGCTGTCGCTTTATCTATAAGTGCTGCTGCTGCTGATGCTGCTGCTGCTGATGCTGCTGTTGCTGCTGTTGTTGGTGCTGTTGCTGCTGTTGGTGCTGCTGTTGTTGTTGGTGCTGCTGCTGGTGAAACTAAATCTGTAACCATTTTTAGGCCTTCTTCTCCTAAAGCAATTGCATTTGCTGTGCTTTCTTCTGCTAATTCAAGCAATGTTTTGTCTAAATTATTAACAGTTCTGAATTTCTTTTTATCTTCTTCAATATATATATTATATATTTTTTCAAAAGTATGTAAAAATATATTATTTAATTTATGTATTATATATGGATCTTCTCTATTATATGTAATCACATAGTGGTAAATTAAATATAAAAATATTTTATTTGCTAATAATTCTTGTTGTTTTTCTAATCCTATTTCACTTCCATCAAGAATAGTTTTTATATCTGTTTTATAAATATTCTGAAATAGTATATTTGTATTATCATCATTTTCAAGTTCTGAAGGTATTATAAATTTATTATTAACAATTATACCTTCATTCCTTAGATTTTTTAATTTATCATTTGCATTAATAAGAAGAGCATCATTCTCATCTAAAAATATGCGAAAATTTAAATTTTTATCAGAATATATACTTAAATTATATAAAAAGTCTGATATATTACTTATAGTATTATAATTGATATCTGTCTTATTAATATAATTTATAGTATTATAAATAATTATATCTGTATTCTTATAATTACTTTCGTTAATACCATATAAATTGTATAAATCTTTGTATATATTTTGATTAAAAACATATGTGTATATATAGCTATGAATACCTATAAATAATAATATTATTATGATGATATAAAATACATAAGTATTTTCATAGTATATATTACTCAGTATAAATTCACAATATGAAGAATTCCAACAATCATTAATATATGCAATAATTATATTAAACATATTGTATAATAACCCAACGCATATTAAGAATATTATTGTTAATAATAGCTTTACTATATAATTATAATATTCTATAGTAGTATGAATATATAAGTCTGATGACATATAATCATATTCATTTTTTAGATTATATACATAATCCCCCTTATTATAATTTTGATCATGAATATTCTTGATATAATTTAATAATCTATATTTATATTTAGATCCTAAAATTATAGTTGTAAGGTCTTCGGTAAAATAATCTGTAGCATTATCATTAATACAATATACAGTAAATAATATATAATTTATAATATTTATTGCCAAAATAATCAATGATATTATTAGAATAATTATAATTATACAAAATATGATAATTATAATGTAATTATTAAATATTATACAATTATTATCTTTATCATTATTACCCATAATATTTTAATTGTTCTTATAATAATCTCTTTATTTTATATTTATAAATTAATATTTATTAATTAAAGCCAAAAATTATAATAGGGCATGATATAAATAAATATATAATTAATATAAATGAAGCATAATTCATTAAATCAGATTTAAAATTATATATACTATAATTGTCGGCGAATGATTTGTATTGATTACCTAATTTTATGAATATATATATAAATATCAACACCGCATATAATATAACAAAGTTGGTAATTAACACGCTTCCCATATAATATGTTGAATATTTATCATAAACTGTCTTATATATTTTAATAGTATTTCCAAAAATATCTGAAAAATCTTTATTTAAATCACTCATAGTTTTAGAGCCGTTTTTTTTTATTGTTTCTAATTTTGTTTTGAATCTACTAATATCAATATCTTTATTTTCATTTATTATATTTGTATTTAAATTATCTATCATCACACTTAATGGTGGTAATGCTATATTATTATTATGATTATAATTAGCTATAATATAAAAATCTTGGAGGATATTAATACCTTTAATTGAAAAAAGTTTTTCAATTTTTTCAATTTTTGTTAAATAAGTATCATTTGATTTTATACTAATATCATCACTAATAGTATGTATTCTATCTAATATACCTGTTTTAATTTTATCATATTTTGGAATTCCTTTTTCATTGAGTAATTCATTTGTAAAGCATAATTTAAATATATTAGCATCATCCTCAAAATATTTAACATTTATTTCTAATTTTGATTTAGCATCTTTTATAAAATTATTTATTGTATATATTTTTTGTTTATTAGTATCAGTAACAGTTGCTAAATAATAATAATGTAAGTATTCATAAGATAAACATTTTTCTATAATAAATTTTTTTAATAATATTTCATTATCTTCTAATTTGTCATCTTCCCCTTTCTCTATAACACCCCAATACACATATATTAATGTATAAATTATAGCCAATATTATAATAATATTTATAAAAATATTTACAAAATAATATTCTGTGGAATCTCCATAATAATAATTTAAAAATCCATAATTCTTATGACCAGTCGCTACAAAACCTATATATGCTATTATTGATAATAATATCATTGTTAAAGTAAGCAATTGTTCAATACTTAAATTTCCCCAGTCTTTTTGTTTGTTGTTATAAAAATATTTAAAATAGCTACTATTTGCTATATAATTTGTTTTATCAGAATTCTCTTTTTTTGCTAAAAACATAAAAGTATCAAAATATACATATAATTTAACAGATGACATTCTTAATAACATAAGTAATAGTAATATTGTTATTATCAACGCTGGAACATTTAAATATGACATTTTGTTAATTATTTATAAGTTTCTTATATATATATATTATAAAAATAACAAAAAATATAACAACTAACTAAATAGCTTTGAATATCCATAATAATAAAAATATTGTAATGGGATAACTTAATCTTAGTAATAATTCTTGAAAATCAGTCAAAATATTATCATTAATATACTTAGAAATATAATATGTAAGCATTCTATCAACAGATATACCAAGAACTATTACTAAAGAAAACAACGCAAGTTTAATAACTTCTGACTTTTTTAAATTCATTCTATCAATAAAATTATATTCATTTCTTTTCTTGTATGCTTGCTCATTATTATTTTGCGGATTAACCGCTTGTTGTGGTTGCATCATATGTTGTTGAATTTGCTGTTGCGCCATTTGATGTGCTTGCTGTTGTGCCATTTGCTGTGCCATTTGTTGTTGTGTAATTTGCATAGATTGGCTTTGTGCTGGATGCATCATTTGTTTATCTTCATTATCATTATTAAGTGCTAATTGATGTATTTGCTGGCTTGATATTTTAGATGAATAAGTTGGCTCTTTTCTTTCAATAATATTATTGTCATTTAATAAATTATCATCTCCATATAATAAATTGAGTTCAGTCATTTATATATTTATTTATCTATACTATATATACACAATAATTTATTAGTAATTACATAAATAAATATCTTATCTTTTAACAGAATATACTTAATATATATTAATTATAATATGAAAAATATAGATTATGAAAATTTATTTATTTATATGTCTTTGATTTTTGCTATTTGTATTTTCATATTCTTACTATATAGTTGCGCTTTCTCAAGTGGGCCACAAACGATAGAAAACTTTGCTGAAAAATCTGATAAAGCCATCAAGAGTGAAATAGTTCCTCTTTTAGAACATTTTAAAGATTCTACAACTACTGAAGAACAAAAAGAAGAATTGGAGAATATAATAGAGGAGGTTAATAATAGCGGACTAATAGTAAACATTGCTGAATTAGTATCAATAATAGATAGATTAAAAAATTTAGTGAAGAAGTCTGATACAGATATATCTCCATTAAATATTATTAAGGATCCTGATATTATAATGCCAGATAAACCACTTGATAAACCACTTGATAAACCACTTGATAAACCACTTGATAAACCACTTGATAAACCACTGGATAAACCATTGGATAAACCATTGGATAAACCATTGGATAAACCACTTGATAAACCCGAATCAATATAAATGACTATTTATTATCTTCATCAAGAAAGTATTCATTATAATTAATATTGTCATCTTCATTATCACCTTCATTATCATCTTCGTTATCATCTTCGTTATCATCTTCGTTATCATCATTTTCTTCATTTTCCATTATAACTGCTTCATTATTATTTTGATAATAATTATTAAACTGTTGTAATTTAACACCACTTTCATTATATAACAACTCTTTCATTTTGTAATCTTCTATATTATCTCTTGAAAAATCCTCCATATTATTTTCTTCGTTATCATCTTCCGAATCACCTTCAATTTCTTCTTGTTTATATAAATAGTCAAGGTAATTCATTTTATATTCAGGATTTAATATTGATATAGTTGGAATATTTTTTTGTATAGGTTCATAATATAAAATAGCAAAGATGATATTATGATTTATCCCTTTAAAGTCATATAATGTTCCATTCTTTGTTTCAAATCTTAAAGTCATTCGCGAGAGCTTTCCAATTGGGTGAAATTCGCGAACAGGTAATTTAGTAATAGTTAGCTTTTCACTATTAATACCTATACTATCTACACGAAACTTTGCAAGCCCTAATGTATATTTTGAATATGATAGAGATCTATATAAATGTTCTTCAATTTCTGGACATCTCATAATAATATATTTATTACCAATAAAATATACATTACCTGGTGAAGTTATTATATATTTATTAATACGTGTTTCTATGTCATGACTTGTATTTAGACGACTATAAAACATTTTAGCTAAAACACTATCAGTATTAGTATATGGTTTGGAAATATATTTATGTTCATCATTCTGCGTAGGATATAAATCAAATCCAATATTTTCTGTAAGAGTGCTCCTTTTCATATCTATTAATAAAGGCATTTTGGAATATATATCTATTAAGTTAGTTAATTCAGCTGGTGTGCTGGTTTCCTTAAACATTATTTCAATTTCATCTGGATCTACTAAATCATTAAATTTACTTATAAATGTTTTAAATGTATAATCACCTGGAATTATATATATTTTTTTAAAAATATCTTCATAGTTAATTGTAGAATTGTAGCCACTATTTATTATAATTGTTTTATTTACAATCTCTTCCATTTTATACCATACTGGTAGAGTATTGTTTATGTTTGATAACATGTCTAACATATGTAACATACTATCTGATGTTATCATAGGAACATTATATATTTTAAAATCTTTTAATTGTAATATATTTGTTCCCCATGTGCTAAGCAATTTAGCTTTTTTTCCTATGTATTTTTTTGTATAAAAAACATTATATATTTTGTCACAATTTGCTATTTCCTTATATACAATTAGAGCATTATTTATATCAAATATACCAATATACCAAGTAGTATTTAATATTGACCAATAAATATTTATATAATCATTAATATTTATATACAATACTTCTATCTTTGAACCAATTGCGAAAGTCAAAATATGCTTATTGTCAGTATCTTTTTCTATATCAATACTGATATTTTTAAAAATAATATCAGTTTCTAAATCATTTAAATATATGTGGTCATAACTAAAATCTATAATATTATATTTATTATTATAATCATTTATTGATGGTTTAAAACATAAATTAAATGTTATGCCAATTGTAGAACCACCAATATTATTAGCATTATTATATATATTATATAAATTTATTGAATTGTTCAATATAGCATATCTATCTCCTGATATTTCTAAATGAGATATATTAGAACTTAATGAAATATTAAATATATTAGATGTTCTTAATATATTAGATGTATTAAATATATTAGAAGTACTAAAAATATTAGATGTATTAATTGTATTAAATATATTAAATATATTAGATGAATTTAATATATTATCAGATATATCTGATATATTTGATGTATTTATTATATTATTATAAGTATTTAATATTTTAGGTGTATCTGATATAATATTAGATGTTCTTAATATATTGAGAGCAGAAATATTAGAGGTACTAAATATATTTGAATTATTAAATATATTAGATGTATTAACTATAGTTATACTATTAAATATATTAGATGAATTTAATATATTAGTTGTATTAAATATATTAGATGTATTAAATATATTAGAAGTATTTAATATATTAGAACTAATTAATATATCTACTATATTAATTTTATTAAATATATTAGAAGTATTAACTATAGTAGATGTATTAAATGTATTGGAGCTATTAGATATATTAAAACTGCTAAATATGTTGGAACTATCAGATATAATAGATTTATAATTCCAATTTTTTAGTATTAGATTGGCATTATTATTTATTTGAATTCCATTTTCAATGATTTCATCATCCGCATCATTGCCTATGTAATAATAAATTTCATTATTGTCTACATCTATTGTATACATTGCTCTTGGAATACTCGCATCAATAATTTCCATACCAATGATATTTTTAAAGGGTGTGCTAAAATTAACAACATAATTATTAGGATTAGGATACATATTACGATCCCTGTCAAAACTATCAATCATAAAGGTATATGACTGTTTGATACTATTTTCTTTCATATAATTAACATCCTCAATTGACATTATAATTAAACTTACCTTATACTAATAAATTATATAGAATATAGATTTCTTAAATACTTGATATATTCCAATCTTCAATATATTGTTTGTTTTAATTTATTACTATTTCTATTAATATTACTTATCTTATTAATCCGATTAATCTTACTATAAATATTATGTGAATATTTAATTAGAAAGTCAGTTATTTCAGTATCATTATTATATTTATATACTTTTAAAAATTTATTAAAATAAACATATAGTATTGTTTTAAAAACAATATAGCAATATGAATGTGTTTTTTCGTTCCATTTATCATTACCTTGTTTGTCTAATATTTTCTTTGCTAAATATATTGAATGTTCTTGATCTTTTTTAAGGTTATTTTTTAGACTTGTTCCAGTCTCTATTGAATAAAAAATAGTATTTAATACGCACGCAAAAGTCTCTATAATTGCCTCATTTGGAATTAAAAGCATATTATTGTCAATATTAAAATGCTCTTTTAATCTTCTTATATTTTCTTTGTTCCAGTCTGTTTTATGTATTAAAATATTGTGATGTAATAGTTCGTGTATTATTACCTTATTGTAATCTTCTTTACGTATAATATATATATCATTTCTATTAGTATAAGTGAAGCCCCCATTAATATTTTCAACATCAATTAAGTCTTTTTTTTTAGAAGGCATGCATCTTTTTTGTGGATTCATAATAATATAATAATTAAATACATAGCTGTTCCTTTTTGATATATTGTATATCTTTGATGTTAAATATACACGATACAAATTTTTAAATAATTGTGTCTTCTGCTTATTTGCTATTTTGTTTCGCATTATAATATACATATTAATCTCTTTGTATGTTACATGATAACAGTAATTACATTGTTCTAAATATTTATGAGCAAATTCATAATTTAAATAATTATTAGATGATTCTAATAATTCATTATTAAAATTATTAAATATAGAAGAATCTGTTTTTATGATTTTAAAATCTTTTATAACAAAATCATAGTTAGTCTTTATAATATTATATATATCTGATATAGTACTAACAGTATATATATCTTTCATATAATAAAAAATTGCTTACACTCTTTAATTAACATAGATATATATTTATTATCTTTTAGTTTTGAACTTATAATCAATAATTTATTTGAAATAACCTCAGTATCTTGATACTTAGGATCTGTTTTCATATTTGCCCAATATAAAGAACGCTCTGTAAAAGCTGAGCATACTATAGTTCTTATAGAATATATTATTTGTTGATAATTAACATCTACAATCCATTCATTTAATGAATTCAAATATTCCCAAGTATTATTTTTAATATATCTGTGCTTATCTTTCAAATACATATATATAATACATGCGATGTCATAATGAGAACAATTAAATATACACCGATCTATATGCTTAGTAGTATAATTTGTAATATCCATAGTAGTATTATTTGTAATATCCATAGTAGTATTATTTGTAATATCCATAGTAGTATTATTTGTAATATCCATAGTAGTATTATTTGTAATATCCATAGTAGTATTATTTGT